>OHKK01000565.1_pt1 | contig 18142 bp, 13 predicted proteins | sample 1568811 | NCBI WGS metagenome assembly OHKK01 (sample SAMEA3879568, study PRJEB24766) | human gut metagenome | biome: human-associated habitat; feature: feces | place: USA | collected 1985/1987
CACCTCGCGAGATATTACCAGTGAACAGTAACTAATTAGTTACATTAATAAAAAATATAAGATATATTAATTTTACTAATGATATTTCCTATGATACTATAAAGAAAGCAATAGTTCAAGCAGCAGGTTCACTGGAGTCGGGCTGCAAGGTGCTTTTAAAGCATTTTTAAAACAATGCATACATAAGAAAGGAGTTTCTATGAGTAACGTAAGACGTGTCTATGTAGAAAAGAAACCGGCCTTCGCTGTACAGGCAAAGGAATTAAAACATGAGGTCAGCAGCTATCTGGGAATTAAATCCGTAACAGCAGTACGTGTGCTGATCCGCTATGATGTAGAAAATATTTCTGATGAAGTTTTTGATAAAGCATGCAAAACTGTTTTTGCAGAGCCACCTGTAGATGATTTATATCTGGAGAATTTTGAGGCAGCAGAAGGCTCCCGCATCTTCTCTGTAGAATTTTTACCGGGACAGTTTGACCAGAGAGCTGATTCCGCTGTTCAGTGTGTACAGTTCCTGGATGAGAACGCACAGCCTATCATTCGTTCCGCAACTACTTATGTAATTGAAGGAACTATTTCAGATGAAGAATTTGATGCTATCAAGCATCACTGCATCAACCCTGTAGATTCCCGTGAGACAGGTCTGCAGAAACCGGAAACACTGGTAACTGTTTTCCCGGAACCGGAAGATGTTAAGATTTTTGACGGATTTAAGGAAATGCCGGAAGCAGAATTAAAGGAACTTTATGATTCTTTAAATCTTGCCATGACATTCAAGGATTTCCAGCATATCCAGCATTATTTCAAAGAAGAAGAGAAACGTGACCCGTCCATGACAGAAATCCGTGTACTTGATACATACTGGTCTGATCATTGCCGTCACACAACCTTCTCCACAGAACTGACAGATGTAAAATTTGACGAAGGTGATTACAAAGCACCGATCGTAGATACCTACAACAAATATCTTGCTGACAGAGAAGAACTTTACAAAGGCCGTAAGGACAAATTTGTCTGCCTGATGGATCTGGCTCTGATGGCTATGAAGAAACTGAAAGCAGAAGGAAAGCTTGCTGATCAGGAAGAATCTGATGAGATCAATGCCTGCAGTATTGTAGTTCCTGTAGACGTAGACGGTAAAGAAGAGGAATGGCTGATCAACTTCAAGAATGAGACACATAACCATCCTACTGAGATCGAGCCATTCGGTGGTGCAGCTACCTGCCTTGGCGGTGCAATCCGTGACCCGCTTTCAGGACGTACTTATGTATATCAGGCAATGCGTGTAACAGGTGCAGCAGATCCTACTGTTTCTGTAAAAGAAACTCTCAAGGGTAAACTTCCGCAGAAGAAACTGGTAAGAAGCGCAGCTCATGGCTACAGCTCCTATGGAAACCAGATCGGTCTTGCAACCGGCTATGTCAAAGAAGTTTACCATCCGGACTACGTGGCAAAACGTATGGAGATCGGAGCTGTCCTTGGAGCAGCACCGCGCCGTGCCGTTGTCCGTGAAAATTCCGATCCGGGCGATATCATCATCCTGCTCGGCGGCCGTACTGGAAGAGACGGCTGCGGCGGTGCAACCGGTTCCTCCAAAGTACATACGACAGAATCCATCGAGACCTGCGGTGCAGAGGTACAGAAAGGAAACGCACCGACTGAGCGTAAACTGCAGAGACTGTTCCGCCGCGAGGAAGTCAGCCTTCTGATTAAAAAATGCAACGACTTCGGTGCAGGCGGAGTTTCCGTTGCCATCGGCGAGCTGGCACCGGGCCTTAAGATCAATCTGGACAAAGTACCGAAAAAATATGCCGGCCTCGACGGAACCGAGATCGCCATCTCCGAGTCCCAGGAGCGTATGGCCGTTGTCATCGACCCGAAAGACCGTGAGCAGTTCCTGAAATATGCCGCAGAAGAGAACCTGGAGGCAACCGAAGTTGCAGTCGTAACCGAGGACCCGCGTCTGGTACTCTCCTGGAGAGGAAAAGAGATCGTCAATATTTCCCGTGCATTCCTGGATACCAACGGAGCACATCAGGAGAATGATGTCTTCGTAGAGATTCCAAAAGCAGAGGACACCCCGTTAAAAAGAAGCGGTGACATTGCCGACGTGAAAGAAAAATGGCTGTCCACCCTGTCAGACCTCAACGCATGCTCCCAGAAAGGTCTTGTCGAGATGTTTGACTCCTCCATCGGAGCAGCCAGCGTGCTGATGCCGTACGGTGGAAAATATCAGCTGACTGAAACTCAGGCCATGGTTGCAAAAGTGCCGGTTCCGGATGGAAAAACCAACACCGTTACCATGATGAGCTACGGCTTTGATCCATACGTATCGAGCTGGAGCCCGTATCACGGAGCAGTCTATGCCGTAACCGAGTCCCTGTCCCGCATCGTGGCAGTCGGCGGCGATTACAGCAAAGTCCGCTTTACCTTCCAGGAATATTTCCGCAGAATGACTGAGGATCCGCACCGCTGGAGCCAGCCGTTCGCAGCACTTCTTGGTGCATACGACGCACAGATGGGCTACGGCCTGCCGTCTATCGGAGGAAAAGACAGTATGTCCGGTACCTTCAATCATATCGATGTACCGCCGACACTCGTATCCTTCGCGGTTGACGTTGCAAAATTAAAAGATGTAGTATCTCCGGAGCTGAAAAACACAGGAGACAAACTCGTGTGGATCCACCTTCCAGTCGACGCACATCTGCTTCCAGAGTACGAAGGCGTCATGGAAACCTACAGAAAACTGCATGAGGATATGCAGAACGGCCGTGTGAAAGCCGCTTATGTCGTAGACCGTCAGGGTATCGCAGCAGCCGTATCCAAGATGGCATTCGGTAATGCTCTCGGCGTAACCATCGAGCACAATGTAGACGAGAGAGATCTCTTTACTCCATATATTGCAGATCTGATCTGCGAAGTTCCGGCTGAAAAAGTCGGAGAGCTGGCAAGCACCTACACCGTCATCGGTGAAGTGACAGACAAACCGGTTCTTTCCTATAAAGACACCGAAATCACCATCCGCGAGGCTGTTTCCGCATGGAACAAACCGCTGGAAAAAGTATTCAAGACCGTATCCGGTGCAGAGCTTCCGGAGGTAGATGCCCTGAATGTGGCAGCAGCAGACGAAAACGGAATTGTTGCAGACAGCTGCTATCAGGCAAAGAGCATCCACGTATGCTCCCACAAGCTGGCACAGCCGACCGTATTCATTCCGGTCTTCCCGGGAACGAACTGTGAGTATGACAGCACCAGAGCTTTCGAGCGTGCCGGTGCAAAAGTTATCACTCAGGTATTCAGCAACCTTTCCGCAGAAGACATCCGCGGTTCTGTCGATGCCTTTGAAAAAGCCATCAACCAGGCGCAGATCATCATGTTCCCTGGCGGATTCTCCGCAGGTGATGAGCCGGATGGATCAGCAAAATTCTTTGCAACCGCATTCCAGAATGCGAAGATCAAAGAAGCTGTTACCAAACTGCTGAATGAGAGAGACGGACTTGCCCTTGGTATCTGCAACGGATTCCAGGCACTGATCAAACTGGGACTCGTTCCGTACGGTGAGATTCTCGGACAGACGGAGGACTCCCCGACTTTGACCTTCAACACCATCGGACGCCATATTTCCAAGATGGTTTACACGAAGGTTGTGACCAACAAATCCCCATGGCTGGCAGGCGCCGAGCTTGGCGGTGTTTACACCAACCCGGCATCCCACGGAGAGGGACGTTTCGTAGCATCGAAAGAGTGGATCGACAAGCTGATGGCAAACGGCCAGATTGCAACCCGCTACTGCGATGTCAACGGAAACCTGACCAACGACGAGTACTGGAATGTCAACGGTTCCTACTGCGGAATCGAGGGTATCACCAGCCCGGACGGCCGTGTCTTTGGTAAGATGGCACACGCAGAGCGCCGCGACAACGGCGTAGCAGTCAACATCTACGGAGAGCAGGATCTGAAGATCTTTGAGTCCGGTGTTGCTTACTTTAAATAAAATAAAACCAAAATAGAAGATTCCCGCAGAGAGGAAGAAAGCTCCTTTCTGCGGGAATTTTTTGTCGGAAACAGTAATTTCTGATTTCGAAAGAAAAAATTTGATTATGCGCCGCGGTGCAGTTATAACGCAATATTTTGCTTTATTAACAAAAGTAATAAGGTCAAATGGTAGAAATATTCTGAAAAAACGAAAGATTTCGATAGTCTCAACACATTACATATATGACGGGCCCGGAAGAGAAGGACAGCGAAATAACAGGAGGGAGAAAGAAGTGTATGAGACAAGAGAAGGAACGATTTTTTCAGATCATATTCGAGGAAAACAGTCATGTGCTGTTCCGTTATATCTGCGGTCAGTTGAACAATGACCGGGAGACGGCGAAGGATGTGCTGAACGATGTATGGGAGGTATTGGTGGTAAAATTTGAAACCGTTGCCGATCTCGAAGGAGAAGAGATGACGAAATGGCTGTTCTGTGTGGCAAAAAACAAGATCAAGAATCAGCGCAGAAAACATTATTATCAGAATGAAGTTTCCTATACACAGTATCAGAAAGAGAACAGAAATGAAGGGGAGGCGGCCGCGACAGCCGAGATTGAGGAACGAATGGTGATGCAGAACTGCATTCAGAACCTGAATCCGATGGATCAGCGCATTTTCTGGGGGAGAGCATATGGATTCAGCTACAAAGAGCTCAGCGGATTCTGCAAGAAAAGCGAGCAGGCGCTGCAGTGCCAGTACAGCCGCGCAATCAAGAAACTGCAGGGAATGATGAGTCAGGAAATCAGTCTGACGAGAGCGTAGAAAATGGAAATGGTATGCAGCGGAAACCTCAACTCTTACAATCTAAAAACAATAGAAATATCTAAAAAATTCTCTGCAGGAGAATATCCTGTGTCTAAAAATAAAGTGTTACCGTTTACATATCAAAAATCCGTTTTCCTCGTTGTCGTGGCGCGGAAATTGTGTTAAAATATTTTTAGAAAATTCACACGATGTGCGAGAAGGCAGAAAGGATGAAAACAACATGAAGGATGAGTACGTAGCCTATGTAGGCACTTATACCCATGGAAGCAGCATTGGTATTCATTTATATGATGTAAATGTAGAAGAAGGCACTCTGACAGAGCGAAAAGTCATACCGGTCAACAACTCTTCCCACATTGCCCGTTCCTTAAACGGCAAATACCTGTATTCGATTGCAGATGAAGGCGTTGCAGTGTTTGCAGTGGAGGATGACGGAGACCTGACCCCGATCAACAAAGTAGACATCGACGGCATGCGCGGCTGCTATTTGTCGGTGGACAAAACCGGAAGATACCTGTTCGTGGCAGGCTATCATGACGGAAAAGTAACCGTTGTACATACCCATAAGGACGGCCGCCTCGGAAGTCTGATGGACGGCGTGTTCCACAAGGGCCTTGGCAGTGTGGCAGAGCGTAACTTCCGCCCGCATGTCAGCTGTGTCGTTCCTACACCGGACAACAAATATGTCTGCGCAGTCGACAACGGCATTGACCAGATCAAAATGTACAAGCTGAACACACAGCGTGACCGCCTGAAACTGGTGGATATCCTGCGCTGTGAGCGTGAATCCGGTCCGAGAGAGATCGTTTTCAGTGAATCCGGAAAATACGCGTATGTCATTTACGAGCTGATGAACAAAGTCGATGTATTCAGCTACCGTGATACGGGAAACGGACCGGAATTTGAAAAACTGCAGTCGATCAGCACCACATCCGCGAACGTGGACCAGGCGCACGACGCTGCATCCGGCATGTGCCTTTCCCCGGATCACCACTACCTGTTTACTTCTACAGCCGGAGACAATACCGTAGCAATGTTCCATATCGACCCGGAGACCGGCTGCCTGGAGAAGAAGTTTGCACTTCCGATCAGCGGCGAATATCCAAAGGATATTGCAATGTTCCCGGACGGAAAACATATCGCAGTGGCAAACCATGAGTCCAACACGATCACAACATTTACCGTTGATTATGAGAAAAACGTGCTGGTTCAGAAAGGCCGCCCGATGAAAGTGGAGACGCCGAACTGTATTCTGATTACGAAAAAAGGCGTTCACTAAAAAAATAACGCAAAAATGCCTGCAGGAAGAACTGTATCCCGCAGGCATTTTTTGTGTTGAAGCCAGAAAGAAGCAGTCCGGCCTTTATTTCTCGTCCAGAGCCCAGACTTTCTTTACATTGTCCAGTTTGGCGCTCATGCCGACGAGCAGTGCGTCCGCCAGGACAAGAGCGGTCATACATTCCACGACAACAACGGCGCGTGCAACGACGATCGGGTCGTGGCGGCCTTTGATTTCGATGGCAATGTTTTCACCATCTTTGTTGATGGTCTGCTGGGAAGCAGCAACGGACGGGGTCGGTTTGAAACCAGCCCGGACAACGATATCGCTTCCGTCGCTGATACCGCCTAAAATACCGCCGGCGTGGTTGGTCAGCTTGACAATGGAGCCGTCCGCATTTACATGGAAGGCATCGTTATTGGTAAGCCCGGTAGCTGTGCAGACCGAGAAACCGTCTCCGATTTCCACGCCTTTTACGGCGCCGATGGAGACGAGTGCTTTTGCAAGGTTGGCATCGAGCTTTTCAAACACCGGATCGCCGACACCGGCCGGCATATGGTGAACGACACATTCGACCACACCGCCGACGGAATTTTTTTCCGCCATGGCTTTTGTTAAAAGCTCGGAAGCCTTTTCGGCAGCGTCTGCATCCGGCATATTCAGGGCGTTATTCGCGATTTCAGCGGCATCAAAAGACTGGATTTCCACGTCACCGATGGAGCGGGTGTAGGCGGAAACGGTGATGCCAAGCTCAGAGAGCATTTTTAAGGCAATGGCACCTGCAGCCACGCGTGCGATCGTCTCGCGTCCTGAGGAGCGTCCGCCGCCGCGGTAGTCGCGGAAACCGTATTTTGCATCAAACGTATAGTCGGCGTGGCCCGGTCTGTAATAGGAAGCAATGTCGCTGTAATCTTTGGAATGCTGATCCTCATTCCATACCACCATGGAAATCGGGGTACCGGTCGTTTTTCCTTCGAAAGTGCCGGATAAAATCTGAACGGTATCGGATTCTTTCCGTTTTGTGGTAAAGCGGTTCTGTCCCGGCTTCCTGCGGTCGAGGTAAACCTGAATATCCTCCTCGGAAAGCGAAAGGCCGGCCGGCACTCCGTCCACAACAACGCCCACGCCTTTTCCATGAGACTCTCCCCAGGTGGTCAGTCTGAAGATGGTACCAAATGATGATCCTGCCATATATAAAGTCCTCCTGAATTTTTTCGTATATTTATAAAATAACTGGAAAAGATTTCTAATAAATTATACCGGAAAGTAAAACATTCGTAAAGCTCTTTTTCAGAGACGAAATTCACCGTTATACCGTTTGACAAACGAAAAGGCAGCACGTATAATGAGAATGTATTTTCGGGCAGTGAAAGCCGGTAAAATAAAACAAACAAAAAGGAAGAGTGTGCATGAATTTTTTAGACAAAATGGAGCGAAAATATGGGAGATACGCGTTAAGCCATCTGACGATGTACATTATCGTAACGTACATTGCGGGCTATATCATTCAGCTTGCGGCCCCCATTATGAGACAGTATCTGACACTGGAACCATATTATATTCTGCACGGCCAGATCTGGCGTCTGGTGAGCTGGATTCTGATTCCGCCGAGCAGCCTTGATATCTTTACGATCATCATGCTGTTTTTCTATTACTCAATCGGAACAAGCCTTGAGAGAGCCTGGGGAGATTTCAAGTATAATGTTTACATCTTTTCCGGTATTCTGATGACCATTATCGGTTCCTTCCTGCTGTATGGAATCTTATATGCAGTCAACGGATATCCGTCGCTGATGGGAGCGGCATTCAGCACTTACTACATCAGCCTCTCGATTTTCCTCGGCTTTGCGATCAGCTTCCCGGATATGCAGGTACTGCTGTATTTCATTATTCCGATCAAAATCAAATGGCTGGCATACCTTGACGTAGCGCTTCTCGCCTACAGCATGATTACCAGCATCATGAGCGGAAACTGGGCAGGATGTGTTGTTATTCTTTGTTCCCTTGCAAACGTCCTTGTGTTCTTCCTGATGACAAGAAAAGGAAAACGCGGCTCTTTCCAGCAGAACAGACGCCGGAAGGAATTCAAAAAGGCCGTTTCAAGAGGCGAAGCCGAATACCGCAATCCGAACGGGATCACAAAACACAAATGTGCGATCTGCGGCCGGACCGAAAAAGATGATCCGAATCTGGAGTTCCGTTTCTGCTCCAGATGCAACGGAAATTATGAATACTGTCAGGATCACCTGTTTACGCATGAACATGTAAAATAAAGAAGGAGAGAAAGTATGAGAAGAACGAAAATTGTCTGCACCATGGGACCAAATACCAACTCCCGTGACCTGATGAAAAAACTGATTGAAACCGGAATGGATGTTGCTCGTTTTAATTTTTCTCATGGAGACCACGATGAGCAGAAAATGCGTATGGATATGCTGAAAGAGCTTCGAAAAGAGCTGAAAACTCCTGTGGCAATCCTTCTGGACACCAAAGGACCGGAAATTCGTACCGGCGTTTTAAAAGATGGAAAAAAAGTAAGTCTGGTAACCGGACAGACCTTCACCCTGACAACCGTTCAGGAGACCGGAGATGAAAATCACTGTTCTGTCAGCTACACCGGCCTTACCGACGATATCAAAGAGGGAGACACAATTCTGATCGATGATGGTCTGATCGGCCTGCGCGTAGAAAAAGTAAATGCACCGGAAATTGTCTGTACCGTAGTAAACGGCGGCGAGCTCGGAGAAAAAAAGGGCGTGAATGTACCAAACGTTTCGATCAATCTTCCGAACCTGACGGAGAAAGACAAAGGAGATCTTCTTTTTGGTATTGAACAGGATATTGATTTTGTTGCAGCTTCCTTTATCCGAAATGCAGAGGCAATTAACGAAATCCGTGAGTTCCTTGTGGCAAACGGAGGAGAGCATATTGATATCATTGCCAAGATCGAAAATGCGGAGGGTGTGCAGAACATCGACAGCATCATCGATGCGGCAGATGGTGTGATGGTTGCAAGGGGAGACCTTGGTGTAGAGATTCCGGCGTGCCAAGTACCGCATGTACAGAAAATCATCATTGAAAAATGCAATCATAAATACAAACCGGTTATCACAGCAACCCAGATGCTGGATTCCATGATCCGGAACCCGCGTCCGACCCGTGCAGAGGTAGCCGATGTTGCGAATGCAATTTATGATGGAACGGATGCGATCATGCTCTCCGGCGAAACAGCAGCCGGAAAATATCCGATCGAGGCAGTTACCATGATGGGAGAGATTGCCGAGCAGACAGAGCGCTATCTGAAATTCGAAGATTACCGCGATGGAAAAGCGTTGGAAGGAAAGCTGAATGTTTCCGCAGCAGTCGGAAGTGCAGCCGTTTCTATGGTAGAACACATCAAAGCAGCCTGCATTGTGACCCCGACGATGTCCGGTCAGACCGCAAGACTGATCTCAAACCTTCGTCCGAGCGTACCGATTTACGGCGTTACCCCATATGAATGGGCAAGAAGAAAAATGCAGCTCTACTGGGGCGTTCGTCCGGTGACCGGATACGAGGAAGATTCTACGGAGAACATCATTTCCCATGCTATGTATATGGTGCGCCGTGAGGAGCTTGTAGAACGTGGCGATATGGTTATTTTTACGGCCGGAGACCCTGCTACCAACGAGGTGACGGGTGAAGGATATATGACAAACATGCTTCACATTATTCAGGCAAAATAAGCAGAAGAAGGAGACAAAAGAGAATGACGAAGAAGCCTTTTGTAACAAAAGAAAAACTGGAAGAAATCGCAGCAGCAGTACCAACTCCGTTTCACATTTACGATGAAAAAGGAATTCGTGAGAATGCGAAAGCGGTAAAGGAAGCTTTTTCCTGGAATCCGGGATTTCGTGAGTATTTTGCTGTGAAAGCGAACCCAAACCCGACACTGATCAAAATGCTGGGTGAATATGACTGCGGATGCGACTGCTCTTCTTACACGGAGCTGATGCTTTCCGATGCGATGGGATTTGAGAAAGATAAAATCATGTTTTCATCCAACGTAACACCGGCTGCAGAGTATCAACTGGCTGCAGAGCTTGGTGCGATCATTAACCTTGATGACATTACACATATTGATTTTCTTGAGAAAACATTAGGCTACATTCCGAAGAAAATCTGCTGCCGTTATAACCCGGGCGGACTGTTTAAAATCAGCACCGACATCATGGATAATCCGGGAGATGCCAAATACGGTATGACAACCGAGCAGATTTTTGAGGCATTCCGCATTCTGAAGGCAAAAGGGGCAGAAGAGTTCGGCATCCATTCCTTCCTTGCAAGTAATACCGTAACCAACGATTACTACCCGGTTCTGGCAAAAACACTGTTTGAGCTGGCTGTAAAACTGCAGAAAGAGACGGGCGTGAAGATTAAATTCATCAATCTTTCCGGCGGCGTCGGAATTCCGTACAAACCGGATCAGGAAGGCAATGACATCCGCGTGATTGGCGAGGGTGTACATAAAGTGTACGATGAAGTCCTCGTTCCGGCCGGCATGGGCGATGTTGCAATTTACACGGAGATGGGCCGTTTCATGATGGGACCGTACGGCGGACTCGTTACCCGCGCCATCCATCAGAAACACATCTACAAAGAGTACATCGGCTGTGATGCCTGCGCGGTCAACCTGATGAGACCGGCTATGTACGGCGCTTACCACCACATCACGGTGATGGGAAAAGAAGATCAGCCGTGCGACCACAAATATGACGTAACAGGCTCTCTGTGCGAGAACAACGATAAATTCGCGATCGACCGCATGCTTCCGGAAGTGGAAGTCGGAGACCTCCTCTTCATCCACGACACCGGCGCACATGGATTTTCCATGGGATACAACTACAACGGAAAATTAAAATCTGCAGAGGTTCTGTTAAAAGAGGACGGCAGCTTTGAAGTCATCCGCCGCGCAGAAACCCCGAAAGACTACTTCGCTACACTGGATGGAACACCGGAATATGAAAAGATGTTTGGAAATAAATAAGAGGTAACAACAGTAAAACCCCTTTCAAAAAGAACCGTGCGGCAGATGGCGGGTTCTGCGAAAGGGGTTTTCTTTCTTTCAAAAGCTGCTTTTTTGAAGGGAAGACAATAAAAAAAGATCTGCATCAACGTTCGTTTTTGCAGATCTTTTTTAGCTATGCCGCTGGCCGGACTCGAACCGGCACGGTTATTCACCGCTTGATTTTGAGTCAAGTGCGTCTACCAATTCCGCCACAGCGGCATTGTTCGTAATCAGAACAAAGTATATTTTACCATAAAAACAACAAGGACGCAAGAGAAAAAAATGGAATAATTATCATAAAAACTTTCTAAAAAAGATTGACGAAAGGAAAAAATAGAAGTATAGTGTAGATAGTTTAGTACCATACTAAATTTTACATCATAAGTTCAAATAACGATTTATCGAAAACGCCATCGTTAGATGGTCCACAGTGTGTGGAACGAAAACTGTTGTCTTCATAGACAGCAGTTTTTTTGTTGTCTAAAATTAGAAATGAAACATGGTTATGATTCAGTACTGTGGGAACAGCAAGAACCAGGAAGTAGAATTGTTGAAAATAGGAAAGAAAAGATGTAAAAAATCAAAATATATGGTAAAATTAGATAAAATGTAGAAAATGGAGGAAAGAACAGATGAAAGGGGAATATTATCTCGGACTTGATATGGGAAGCGGTTCGGTTGGATGGGCTGTGACAAATGAGAAGTACGAAATTTTGCGCGCACATGGAAAAACACTTTGGGGTGTACGACTATTTGACAGTGCACAGACTGCAGAAGAGAGAAGAGGGTTTCGGACAGCAAAACGAAGATTGGATCGTCGTAATTGGAGAATAGAATTGCTGCAGAAAATTTTTGCGGAAGAAGTAGAAAAGATAGATGATGGATTTTTTCGCAGAATGAAAGAGAGTCGTTACTGGCCAGAGGATAAGCGTGACAGGCAGGGAAAGTGTCCGGAACTTCCCTATGCATTGTTTGCGGATGATGATTACACAGATAAAGAATATCATAAACAGTTTCCAACCATCTATCATCTGAGAAAATGGTTAATGGAAACTGACGAAACGCCTGATATTCGTCTGATATATCTTGCTCTGCATCATATGATGAAACACAGAGGCCATTTTCTATTAAACGGAAATATCGAACAGGTAAGAGAATTTCAGACAACATTTGAACAGTTCCTTGAAGCAGTGAGGGCAGAAGAACTTGGCTTTTCTTCCGAGATTGGAGTGGAAAGAAGCAAGGAAATAGAGGCAATTTTAAAAGACCGAACATTGACCAAATCTGCGAAAAAGACAAAAGCAGTAAAAGCAATGCGGGCAGAAACATCCTGTGAAAAAGAGTGGCTGGGATTGATTACCGGTGGAACAGCAAAACTGGGAAATCTGTTTGGGGAAAAACAGATGGATACACTGGAACGGCCAAAACTTTGCTTCGCAGATGCAGGTTATGAAGAATACGCTGGAGAGATCGAAGCAGAGCTGGGAGAAAAATATGTATTAATTGAACACGCAAAAGCAGTGTACGATTGGGCTGTTCTGGCTGATATTTTGCAGAACTATTCTTCTCTTTCAGAGGCAAAAGTGGCACTTTATGAAAAGCATAAAAAAGATCTGAAAGATCTGAAAAAGCTGGTCAGAGAGAATCTTTCAAGGGAAGAATATCAGAGACTGTTTGCAAAAAAGGATGAAAAAGCTAATTATTATGCGTATATCAAGGCACCAAAACAATGCAGTCAGGAAGACTTTTACGGTTATCTGAAAAAGAATATTATGGGCAAGATATCAGATGTGACGAAAGCATCCTGCATGCAGAAGGAAATGGAAATGGGAACGTTTCTTCCGAAACAGACTGTAAAAGACAACAGTGTCATTCCGTATCAGATTCATTTATATGAATTAAATGCAATCCTGAAAAATCTGGAAGATAAAGTTCCGCTACTGAAAGAGAATGGAGAGAAGATTCAAAAAATTTTCACATTCCGCATTCCGTACTACGTAGGACCCTTAAACGGAATTCGAAAAAAAGGGGAGAAAAGTAACTGGGCGGTACGAAAAGAAGGCAAAATATATCCATGGAACTTCGATGAGATGGTAGACTTGGAAGCAAGTGCAGAACAGTTTATTCGAAGAATGACGAATAAATGTACTTATCTGCCAAGTGAAGATGTTTTACCAAAGTATTCTCTACTGTACAGCAAATACGAAGTTTTAAATGAATTAAATAATCTGCGTTTGGATGGAGAAAAGATATCTGTAGAGCAGAAACAGAAAATATATGAAGAAGTATTCCAGAAAAGCAGAAAGGTTACACAGAAAAAACTGAAAAACTATTTAGTGAAAGAAGGAATTACCGGAAAAGAAGTTGAAATTACCGGAATTGATGGTGATTTCAAGAGTTCTCTTACGGCATACCATGACTTTAAAGAGAAATTAACAAATCTGTCACTGAACCAGGCGGAAAAAGAATGCATCATCCTGAACGTAACGCTGTTTGGAGATGATAAAGCGATACTGAAACAGAGATTAAAGAAACTGTTTCCGGAGTTGACAGAAAAACAAAGAGACAGCATAAGTAAACTGCCGTATCGTGGTTGGGGAAGACTCTCAAAAGTGTTTTTGGAAGAGACGGAAGCACCGGCACCGGAAACGGGAGAGGCATGGTCTATTATTCGGGCTTTGTGGGAGACGAATGACAATCTGATGCAACTGCTTAGCGAAAAATATTTGTTTGCATCGGCAATCGAAGAAAAGAATGGAAACGAACAAAAAAAACGGGATATTTCGTATGAATTAGTCGAGGAGCTTTACGTATCACCGGCAGTGAAGCGGCAGATTTGGCAGAGCCTTTTGATTGTAAAGGAAATCTGTAAAGTGATGGGAAACCCACCGAAACGTGTTTTTATAGAAATGGCAAGAGAAAAAACCGATCAGGGAAGAACCTCTTCAAGAAAAAAGAAACTGCTGGAACTCTATAAAAAATGTAAAGCGGAAGAAAAAGACTGGATAGATGAGATTGAAAAACGTTCCGATGCGGAAATGAGAAGAGACAAGCTGTATTTGTATTATACGCAAAAAGGAAAATGTATGTATTCCGGTGAAACAATTGAACTGGAGGAATTGTGGGATAACCAGAAGTATGACATTGATCATATTTTCCCACAGTCCAAAGTGATGGATGATAGTCTGGATAACCGGGTACTTGTAAAGAAAAAATGTAATCAGATGAAAGAGGATAAATATCCGATCGATGAAACAGTTCGGAAAAAAATGCAGCCATTCTGGAAATCTTTAGTGGATGCCGGATTGATCAGTGAAGAAAAATATAAACGGCTGATCAGAGGAAATGGATTTGAACCGTCTGAATTGGCTGGATTTATTTCCAGGCAGCTGGTGGAAACTCGTCAGAGTACAAAAGCGGCAGCAAGTATTCTGCAGCAGGTGATCCCGGATACACAGATTGTTTATGTGAAAGCGCCAACCGTTTCAAAGTTCCGTAAGGATTTTAAATTTCTGAAGGTACGGGAGATGAATGATTATCATCATGCGAAGGATGCTTATTTGAATATTGTCGTGGGCAACGCATATTTTGTAAAATTTACATCAAATCCGATTCACTTCATTAAGGAAAATCCGGGAAGAAGTTATAACCTGAAGAAGATGTTTGAACAGGAAAGAATTGAACGAAACGGAGAAATTGCCTGGGAAAGCGGGAACGGAACCATTGCGACAGTCCGAAAATTTATGGAAAAGAACAACATTCTTGTGACGCGAAGATCGTATGAGGCAACAGGTGCATTGTTTGACCAGCAGATTGTCAAAAAAGGAAAAGGTCAGGTTCCGATTAAGAGCAGTGATGAACGGCTTTGTGATATACAGAAGTATGGAGGATATAACAAAGAGGCGGGAGCTTACTTTGTACTGGCAGAATCGGAGGGTAAAAAGGGAAAGAAAATACGAACAATCGAGTATGTGCCGATTCGTCTGAAAAAGGAAATTCAGAAGTCAGAAGAAAATATAATTCGGTATCTGGAAGAGGAAAGACAGTTAAAGAATCCGCGAGTGCTGGTGCCGGAAATCAAAATAGATACTCTGTTTTGTGTGGACGGATTTTATATGTGGGTTTCCGGAAGATCAGGAGATCAGCTATTGATGCAAGGTGCAAATCAGCTGGTACTTTCCCAGGAAGAAACAGAAATACTGAAAAAAATAGTACAGTACGTGGAACGTAAAAAACAGAATAAAGAACTGAAAATTTACGATTCCGACCATTTAGAAGAAAAGAAGGTGATGATGCTGTATGAAACCTTTTTAAATAAATTAACAAATACGATATATGCAAAAAAACTTGGAGCACAGGCAAAGACATTAACGGAAAAAAGAGAAAAATTTAAAGAATTATGCATAGAAGAAAAGTGTATCGTTTTGTATGAAGTTTTACATTTTTTCCAGTGCCAGAGTGCTGCCGCTGATTTGAAATTAATTGGAGGATCTGGAAGAGCAGGAATTTTGTGTCTCAACAAAAATATAACCGATTGCAGTCGAATCGAAATGATTCATCAATCGCCAACCGGTATCTACGAGCAGACAGTAGACCTGAATGCATTATGAGCTGGCGGATTGTGGTTATTTCCAAACGGGCAAAGCTGGACTATCAGCTTGGTTACCTTGTGGTGCGAAATGAGGAAGTAACAAAAATACATTTAAGTGAAATATCAACCATTCTGATTGAGTCAACAGCAGCAACAGTCACAACAAGTCTGCTGGCAGAGCTGACAAAAAAGAAAATAAAAGTGATTTTTTGCGATGAAAAGAGAAATCCATCGTCGGAACTGGTTGGGTATTACGGAAGTCATGATACCAGCAATAAAATCAGAAAGCAGATTCAGTGGAGCCGGCACAGTAAAGAAGCGATCTGGACAGAAATTGTGACGGAAAAAATACGAAAACAGAAGGAACTGTTAAAAAATATGGGAAAGGAAGAAGCGGGTCTGTTAGAATCATATTTACAGGAGATTGGCTGGAACGATGAGACAAACCGGGAAGGGCATGCGGCAAAGGTATATTTTAATGCATTGTTCGGTATGACATTTACCAGAACTGCGGATTGTCCGGAAAATGCAGCGCTGAATTACGGATATAGCATTTTGTTGTCTGCGTTTGCGAGAGAAATTGTAGCGAGCGGTTATATTACACAGCTCGGACTCTTTCATGATAATATGTTTAATCAGTTTAATCTGGCGTCCGATTTGATGGAACCGTTCCGTGTTCTGATTGACCGGGAAGTAATCCAAATGCAGAGGAAAGAATTTACGCATGAGGAAAAAATACAGTTGGTCAATGTATTAAACAACGAAGTCATGATAGACGGGAAAACACAGTATGTGAATAATGCCATAAAAATTTACTGTAAAAGTGTATTTGATGCCTTAAATGAGAATGACAGTGCATTGATCCGGTTTTATGGCCTATGAGTTATCGTTTTATGAGAGTATTGGTACTGTTTGATCTTCCGGTGCTGACGGGCGATCAGAGAAGAGAATATGCGAGATTTCGAAAGTTTTTATTGAAAAGCGGATTCCTGATGCTCCAGGAATCCGTATACTGTAAGCTTGCGTTAAATACAACTGTAGTGAATGGAATCGTGGATCAGATTCATAAAAATAAGCCGGAAGAAGGTCTGATACAGCTTTTAACGGTGACTGAGAAGCAGTATGCGAAAATGGATCTGATTGTTGGGAACGTAAAGAGTGAAGTGTTGAATACGGATGAAAGGCTGGTGATTTTATGAAACTGGTACATGTGGACTTGGAAAAACCTATTGCGATTCATCGGAACTGTCCCACGGAATGGATTATAGAATCACCGGAGCTGTTTTTAAAATATGTGGAGCAGCTGCAAAAACAAAATCAGGGAGAGAAGGGAAATTTCGTACTTTCTAAAGCTGACACAGAGCTGAATATGAAAAGAGATGTGGAATTGGTATTAACGCCCTTTTCTCTTGATTTTGCGGATCACAGAATACAAAAACGGTTATTTACAGAGCTGGTCAAAAGTGCGCAAAATGAAGAAATGTTTCTGGAAACGCAGAGAATTATTGCGGAACTGAAGAAATACATCTATCAATTGGAAGCTGTCAGTGGGTACGAATTGGAACAAAATGAGGAAATCGATTTGAGCGCACTCCTAAAATTGATGGGAGTTCAGACAGAAACCGAAAAAGAGATGGGGCTTCTGGAAAAATTAACGCAATATATCAAAGTTATGGCCGAACTTCTCCAAAAAGAACTGGTGATTTTGGTCAATATTCGATCCTATCTGAACGAAACACAAATAAACAAACTCTCCCAAATGGCATGCTACTATGAAATATCCTTGCTTTTCATAGAAAATATACAAAGGGACTTTTCGAATCAGAGAGAATATTATATAATTGACAAAGATGGATGTGATGTCTATTAATATCCATCGGATGTTTGAGTACCTGTTTTGTGCAGATGAAAGCAGTTCATTTTTAAATTTGAGGTTTGAGAATGATGTAAAAATGTATGGTACTCAAACTGATAGATTGCCATACCTAATACCTCCATGGTTTGAGAATGATGTAAAAATGTATGGTACTCAAACAGGTTCTAATATTATTCCACTTGCAGGAAAGTTTGAGAATGATGTAAAAATGTATGGTACTCAAACACCCTGTCCAGAAAAGCCTTCATCGACGATGTTTGAGAATGATGTAAAAATGTATGGTACTCAAACATCAGGAACAAACGTGAAAGTCGAAAACCAGTTTGAGAATGATGTAAAAATGTATGGTACTCAAACTACTGTATATGGTGCGAATGATGGTTTTAAGTTTGAGAATGATGTAAAAATGTATGGTACTCAAACCGCTCGCTGCTCACTATCCATCACCGCCTGTTTGAGAATGATGTAAAAATGTATGGTACTCAAACTTTCCACCTCCCCTAAATCTGTAAGTAATGGTTTGAGAATGATGTAAAAATGTAT
>OHKK01000569.1_pt1 | contig 18105 bp, 16 predicted proteins | sample 1568811 | NCBI WGS metagenome assembly OHKK01 (sample SAMEA3879568, study PRJEB24766) | human gut metagenome | biome: human-associated habitat; feature: feces | place: USA | collected 1985/1987
AGATGCCGATTTCGTACTTTTCTCAAATTACTGTCTTATCGGCACACGGCAAATGCCGTCCTCTTTTTTGCTGAAAAAAGCCTCGCAGAGTTTTACCCGCAAGGGGTATGCGGCATCCGTAAAGCAGCAGAGTTGCTAACGGCTGCCCAAGCGCCGCGTATGGCAAAATAAGCGTCGCAGACTTTGCACCGCGCACGGCGCAAATAAATTGAAATCGTTTTTTGGAACGACATGTGCGTGCCAAAAAACACTTTGCACGGAGCGAACGTGCGCGCCTTTGGCGCGTGCGCTGAGCGCAGTGAAATTCTGCTCAAAAAACTGACTTTGTCAGTTTTTTGAAGTGCGCAGCGCTCTGATTGCATTGAGAACCGCTAAGACCATCACGCCGACGTCGGCGAAGATGCCCATCCACATGTTGGCGATACCGATGGCGACGAGCAGCAGGCACGTCAGCTTCACGCCGAGCGAGAAGACGATGTTCTCGTACACGATGCGGATGCACTTGCGCGAGATCTGGATGCCCTTGGCGATCTTCATCGGATCGTCGTCCATCAGCACGACGTCCGCTGCCTCAATGGCGGCGTCGGAGCCCATCGCGCCCATCGCGATGCCGATATCCGCGCGGGAGAGCACGGGCGCGTCGTTGATGCCGTCGCCGACGAAGGCGAGGCAGTCATCCTTGCCCTTTTCACCCAGCAGGCGCTCGAGGCGCGCGACCTTGTCGCCTGGGAGCAGCTCCGCATGGACCTCGTCGACGCCGAGCTCCTGCGCCACGTGATCGGCGACCTTCTTGATGTCGCCCGTGAGCATGACGGTCTTCTGCACGCCCGCGCGCTTGAGGGCCGCGATGGCATCGCGCGCGTCGCTCTTTACCACGTCGGAGATCACGATATGGCCGGCGTACTCGCCGTCGACCGCCATGTGGACGATCGTGCCGACGCTGCGGCACTCCTGCCACTTGACGCCGAGTTCATCCATGAGCTTGCCGTTGCCCGCGGCCACACTGTGGCCGTCCACGGTCGCGACCACGCCGCGGCCGCCGCGCTCTTCGATGTCCGTCACGCGGGAGCGGTCGAGCTCCACGCCGCAGGCCTTCTGCAAGCTCTTGCTGATGGGGTGCGAGGACGCGCACTCGGCGAGTGCCGCGTATTCAAGCAGCTTGCGGTCCTCCATCGGGCTGTGGTGCACGCCCGTGACCTCGAACACGCCCTGCGTGAGCGTGCCGGTCTTGTCGAAGACGACGATCTTGGTCTTGGACAGCGCCTCCAAGTAATTCGAGCCCTTGATGAGAATGCCCTCGTGTCCTGCGCCGCCGAGGCCCGCGAAGAAGCTGAGCGGGATGCTGATGACCAGCGCGCAGGGACACGAGATAACAAGGAACGTGAGCGCGCGGTAGATCCACACGCCCCACGAGGCGGCATTGCCCATCAAAAGATTGATGACCGGGGGCAAAATGGCCAGCGCCAGCGCGCTGTAGCACACGGCGGGAGTATAGACGCGGGCAAACCGGGAGATGAACGCTTCGGAGCGGGATTTGTGCGAGCTGGAGTTTTCCATCAGCTCCAAAATCTTGGACACCGTAGACTCGCCGAAGGCCTTCGTGGTCTTGACCTTCAGAACACCCGTCATGTTGATGCAGCCGCTGATGACCTCGTCGCCGGTCATCACGTCGCGCGGGAGGCTCTCGCCCGTCAGCGCCGCGGTGTTGAGCGTGGACGCGCCCTCGACGATCTCGCCGTCGATGGGAATTTTCTCACCCGGCTGGACGGTGATGACCGTGCCGACGGCCACGTCGTCGGGGTCGACCTGCTCGAGCTTGCCGTCGCGCTCGATGTTCGCGTAGTCGGGACGGATGTCCATCAGCGCCGTGATGTTGCGGCGGGACTTGCCGACGGCGTAGCTCTGGAACAGCTCGCCGATCTGGTAGAAAAGCATGACCGCCACGGCCTCGGCATAGTCGCCGCTCTTTTCATAGATGGCGAGCGCGATGGCGCCGATCGTGGCGACCGCCATCAGGAAGTTTTCGTCGAACACCTGATGGTTGCAGATGCCCTTCCATGCCTTGCGCAGAATGTCGTAGCCGATGGTGACATAGGCGGCGAAGTAGAGCGCGGTGGAGACGAGCATCGGCATGGGAATGAATTTCGCGGCGAGGAACAGCACCGCCGCGATCAGGATGCGGTAAAGCATCTTTTTTTGCTTTTTCGTCATAAAGATGACCTCCTTGAAGGGGGAGAATTTGAATTTTGCCTAAGAAAGCGCCCCGGTGCGTTCGTCCGGGGCGTGAGAGGGAGAAGCTCTCTTACAGATAGATCTCGCAGTCGTCCTCGACCTTCTTGCAATTCTTGAGGACGGCCTTCATCACGGCCTTGGGGTCCTGACCCTCGGCGAACTCGACGGTCATCTTCTGGGTCATGAAGTTCACGACGGCGTCGGCAACGCCCTCGGTCTTCTTGGTGGCTTCTTCCATGAGGTTGGCGCAGTTGGCGCAGTCGACTTCGATCTGATAGGTCTTTTTCATGGTATGTTTCTCCTTTTCGGCACAAAATATTTAACGATTAAGTGCTTGTTTAATCTTGATGACCGTACTATAATGTCCGCAAAGGCAAAAGTCAAGGGCTGCACGCATGTCTCTTCCGTTCGGGCGAAACAAACTTCCAAACGGGATACGGACGCGCCCGCAGACCTCGAAAAGAAAGGCGGAACAACGATGAGCGAAGTGCATTTACCCCACCAGCACAGCGACGAGGACACGATGCGGGAGCTGCAGGAATCGGTGGAGACGATCGGCAGCTTCCAGACCGTGGCGGACGTGTTCAAGCAGCTCTCCGACAGCAGCCGCGTGCGCATTTTCTGGCTGCTGTGCCACTGCGAGGAGTGCGTCATCGACCTCTCCGCGATGGTCGGCATGAGCTCGCCCGCGGTGTCGCACCATTTGAGGCAGCTGCGTGAGAGCGGACTTCTCGTCTCGCGCCGCGTGGGGAAGGAGGTCTACTACCGCGCTGCGGAAAACGAGCAGGCGCAGCTGCTGCACCGCATGATCGAGCGCACAATGGAAATTTCGTGTCCCGAGGAGGAGAGCCGTGCCGCCACCGGCGCGCCGCACCTGCCCCCGCTCGACGCCGAGGTGTACGAGGGCGGCGGCACGAGTGAGCAGATCAAGACCATCCGCGCCGTGCACGACTACCTGACGCAGCACTTAGACAGCCGCACAACGATCGACGAGCTGTCGCGCCGCTTTTTGATGAACCCCTCGACGATGAAGGCGCTCTTCAAGTCCGTCTACGGCAGCTCGCTCGCCTCGCACATTCGCGAGCACCGCATGCAGCACGCGGCAAAGCTGCTGCTCGAGGGCGACGAGAACGTCGCGCAGGTCGCGCGCGCCGTCGGCTACGAGAGCCAGAGCAAGTTTTCCTCCGAATTCCACAAGGCCTTCGGCGTCCTGCCGACGGAGTACCGGAAATCACAGAAAAAGTGAGTTAGAGGAGGTCGAACGTCCCCTCTTTCCACGGAGTTTCGCGGAAGCCGACGCGCCAGTCGATGTGGTCGACTATCTCAAAGTGCAGCGACGAGCACGCGGTTTGGAGCTTCCCCTGCGCCGCTTCGCCCACGACGATGGCGACCGGCCCGTCCGCGCCGCCGATGATGCCGAAGCAGAAGTCATTCTGCGCCTCGGGCGCAAAGGAAGCGGTCTCACGTCTGACCTGACGCGGGCGGTCGTTTTCGACGCAGTCCTCGACGAAGATCGAGTTTTCCGGCGGCTCGGGCGTGAGCGTAAAGCTGATGACTGTGAAATGCGTCGGATAGTCGAACCGCGGGTCGAGATTCATCCGCTCGCGCGGCAGTTCCTGCGGCTCGACCTCCTGTACGGCGAGCGTATACTCTGTGCCGCGGTAGGAGAAGGCAAACGTATCGCCAGCCCTGTCCGCGCGGAAGCGCGGGCCGGGGACGAGCACCTCGTCCGCCGTCATCGTGACGGCGAGCGACTTGAGCTTCGGCGCGCGCTTCGTGACGAACGGGAACGCCGCGCGGCGGATGCTCCAGCCATACGCGCGGTCAAGGCCGTAGTGCGCCATGGCGGGCTCTGCGTCGGCGCAGAAGCCGGGCTGCTCCGGCAGGAAAATGACGCCGCAGCCGTGGCTCGTGCGGAGCTTTGCACCGTTCAAGGTGAGGCTGGGGGTAAAATCGAGGCTGAGCGGGTGCTCGCGCTCCATCTGTTCGCGTTCGTCGCGCGAGAAGTCGATGGACTCGTCGCTTTCGGGATCGATCCCCCACTTTTTCATAAAGCCGTGCAGCGCGGAAGCCTCCGTGCGCATACAAAAATCAACGACAATGCCCTTTGAACAAACGTAGACCGACGGCACGAACCAGTCGCGCCCCGCCCACGAAAACCACTTTTGTACAGGCATTTCCCTGCCCGCGCGCTCGCGCCCGTGGTGGCCCCAAAAGCTGCCGTCAAAGTAGACCTTCCAGTCCGTTTTCTGTTCGGGCGCGTCGCCGTTCATTTCGGGGTCATAAAAGTCCTCGGTGAATTTGAGCTTGCTGAGATCGAACTCCGCTTGCAGCTTGCGCAGGTATTGCCACGGCCGCTCCATCGGCGTGAGGGAAAAGACTGTAGAAATCTGCGAGAGCACCGCCTTCTGCTCGTCCGTCGGCGGATTCTCGGCAAGGAAGGCGTCGAATTGCGCCTCGTCCCACTGCCACGCCTGCTCGAGCGCCGCACTGTCGCCGGCCGCGAGCAGCAGGCGCAGAAAATCGCTGAAATCGCGCGCGATGACGTGCACGCAGTCCTTGCCGCCGTTTATCGGGCTCACGGCGAAGACCGTTTCGCCAAAACCGCGGACAAAGCAGAAGTGGATGCCGTCCACGCCCGCCCAGCCGAAGATAGAAGCGCCCTTGGGCGTGCAGAAATAGGGATCGTTGTCCTCCCGCCGCATCACGCTGAGAGACGATAAGTCAAGATGCCTGCGCAGAAATTTTTGATAAAACGCCGCCATGGAAAGCCCTCCTTTGGAGTTCAGGTTTTCCATAGCATACCATATGGGTGCGGAAAAGTCACCGGAATTGCGAAAGCTGTGGATTTTTCGCGCCGGAAGCCGCGCCGCGGCCTTGCCACGCTCTCGCGAACATGATATACTATATTGCTAAACTATCGAGATTCGGGAGGAAACATCCCTTGGAACGCAAAGAAGTCATCGTCAGCGAGCAGGAGCTCGCGCGTCAGAAGGAATTTACGCGCAGGATGCGCGAGATGAACGACCGCCGCACCCGCACGCCGCTCGCGCTGGTCGACACGTTCGGCTGCCAGCAGAACGTGGCAGACGGCGAGGTGCTCATGGGCATGCTGCGCGAGATGGGCTACGAGCTCACGCGCGACGAAAATCAGGCCGACGTCATCCTGCTCAACACCTGCGCCATCCGCGAGCACGCGGAAAAGCGCGTTTACGGCCACTTGGGCCGCCTCAGCCACACGAAGGCCGCAAAGCCCGACCAGATCATCTGCCTCTGCGGCTGCATGGCGCAGCAGAAGGTCGTGGCCGACAAGGTAAAAAATTCCTACCACCACGTCGACCTGGTGCTCGGCCCGCAGGCCGAATGGCGGCTCCCCGAGCTGCTGCACGAGGTGTACACGAAGAATAAGCGCGTTTTCTCCATCGAGAACGAGCATGGCCGCATCGCCGAGGATCTTCCCATCGTGCGCGAGGGCGGCGTGCGCGCGTGGGTGAGCATCATGTACGGGTGCAATAACTTCTGCTCGTACTGCATCGTGCCCTACGTCCGCGGCCGCGAGCGCAGCCGCGAGCCGGAGAAGATCATCGAGGAGTGCCGCGGCCTCATCGCCGAGGGCTACAAGGAGATCACCCTCCTCGGCCAGAACGTGAACAGCTACGGCAAGGACTTGGGCACCGATTACGACTTTGCAGACCTGCTCGCCGCCATCAACGCCATTCCCGGCGACTATTGGCTCCGCTTTATGTCGAGCCAGCCGAAGGACGCGACCAACAAACTTTTCGACACGATGGCACGCTGCGAGCACGTTGCAAAGCAGCTCCACCTCCCCGTCCAGTCCGGGTGCGACCGCGTTCTGAGAGCGATGAACCGCCCCTATACGCGCGCAAAGTACGAGGAAATGATCGCCTACGCGCGAAGCGTCATGCCAGGCATGGTGCTCACGAGCGACGTCATCATCGGCTTCCCGGGAGAGACCGAGGACGAAGCGATGCAGACTGTCGATCTTGTAGAAAAGACGCAGTTCGACGCGCTCTTCACCTTTATTTTCTCCCCGCGTCCCGGCACGCCGGCGGCGAAGATGGACGACCCCGTCTCGCGCGAGGAAAAGCAGGTCTGGTTTGAAAAGCTCGTCGACGCGCAGAACGCCATCAGCGCGAAAAAGCACGCGGCCTACATCGGCAGGACGGTCAAGGTGCTGGTCGACGGCGAGAGCGACGACGAGGCCTTCCCCCTCGCCGCGCGCACGGAGGGCAACCGCCTCGTGCGCATGAAGGGCGACAAGGCCCTGATCGGCACATTTGCCAAAGCGAAGATCACCGACAGCAACACCTGGGCGCTCTACGGCGAAGCGGTAGAGGAATAAAGAAAAGGGGGCTTTTTGATGAAAGTCGTCATTTTGATGGAAAACAGCACGTGCAGAGACACCGTCGCCTGCGCGCACGGCCTGTCGATGTATATTGAGACCGACAAGCACAAAATTCTTTTCGATATGGGCCCCGACGCGCAGTTTATCGACAATGCCAGGGCGCTCGGCGTCGATTTGACGCAGGTCGACATCGCCTTTTTGTCCCACGCGCACAACGACCACTGCGGCGGCCTCGAAGCGTTCTTGAAGCTGAACGACCGCGCCAAGGTCTATATGCAGAAGGCCGTCTGGGGCCAGTACTACGTCGTCACGCCCAGCAAGTGCGCCTACATCGGCATGGACGCGGTGCTCAAGAATTACGAGGACCGCTTCGTTCTCTGCGATGGCGTGCAGAAGCTTGACGAAGAACTGACGGTTTTCTCCGCCGTTCCGGGCCGCGAGCTGTGGAGCGGCGCGAACGACACGCTGCGCGAGAAGATCAGTGAGGACTATCCGCGCGACACGTTCCGCCACGAGCAGGATCTATTGGTCACGGAAAACGGCAAGACCGCGCTGTTCGCGGGCTGCGCGCACTGCGGCATCGTGAATATCCTGAAAAGCGCCGAGGACGTGCTCGGCAGAGCGCCCGACGCGGTGTTTGCGGGCTTCCACCTCTATAACCCCTCGCTCGGCAAGAGCGAGCCGGACGAGCTGGTCGACGCCGTGGGCGAAAAGCTGCGCGGCGACAAGGTCGCGCACTACTTCACGGGCCACTGCACGGGCAAGGAAGCCTATGAAAGATTGAAACGTAAGCTCGGCGACCGCCTCGGCGAAATGCCCGCGGGCTCCGACTTTACCGTGTAAATTTCAGATTTTAGAGAGAAAGAAAGCGAGGACGAATCATGGCCGAGATCACGCCGATGATGAAGCAGTATTTGGAGATCAAGGAACAGAATAAGGATTCGATCCTCTTTTTCCGCTTGGGCGACTTCTACGAAATGTTCAACGAGGATGCTCAGCTCGCCTCGCGCGAGCTCGATTTGACGCTGACGACCCGCGACCGCGGCAAGGCGGCGGAGGATCAGACGCCGATGTGCGGCATTCCCTATCATTCGAGCGACGCCTACATCGCGCGCCTGATCGCCAAGGGCTACAAGGTCGCCATCTGCGAGCAGACCGAGGACCCTGCGCTCGCCAAGGGCCTTGTCAAGCGCGATATCATCCGCGTCATCACGCCCGGCACGGTCATCGACAGCGCCTGCCTCGACGACCGGCGCGGCAACTTCCTCTGCGGCATCTTTTTGGACGGGCAGAACGCCGGCGCGGCGTTCTGCGACATGACGACCGGCCACACGCACGTGACCGCCTTTTCGGGCGACGACCGCTTAGAGCATCTGTACAACGAGCTCTCGCGCTTCTCCCCCGCCGAGGCGGTGCTGAGCGCGGGTGCTTACGACAACGGTGAGCTGGTCGAATACCTTCGCGATAAGCTGTCCTGCGCGGTCGAGCGCGGCGAGAACCGCTTTGAGCTCAAAGCGTGCGAAAAAGCCATCCGCGCGCAGTTTGGCGAGGAGCGCTTTGCAAGCCTTCCGCGCAACAACCCCGCGGCGGCGCTGGCGCTGGGCGCGCTGCTCTCGTATCTGCACGAGACGCAGAAGACCGATCTTTCCTACATCAAGGATTTAGAATACTACGAGCAGGGCCGCTTCATGGAGCTTGACCTCTCCGCGCGGCGCAATCTGGAGCTGACCGAGACCATCCGCGCCAAGGAAAAGCGCGGCAGCCTCCTCTGGGTGCTCGACAAGACGAAGACCGCCATGGGCGCGCGCAATCTGCGCGCGTGGCTGACGCGCCCGCTGCGCGATGTTGCGGCCATCGAGCGCCGCCTCGGCGCGGTCGAGGCGCTGACGAAGAACACCGTCGCGCGCGAAGAGCTGATTCTATCGCTCTCCGGCATCAGCGACATGGAGCGTCTCATCGGCCGCATCGCCTACGGCACGGCGGGCGGACGCGACTTTGCGTCGCTGCGCAACTCCATCGAGCGCATCACGGAGGTCAAAGCCCAGCTTACGGCGTTCACGACGGGCAGGCTGCATGAGTTAGACAACGAGCTCGACACGCTCACCGACGTGGCGCAGAGCATCCGCGACACGCTCATCGACGAGCCGCCGTTTTCCGTGCGTGAGGGCGGCTTCATCCGCAAGGGCTACAATGCCGAGGTCGACCGCCTGCACGAGATTTTGTCGGGCGGCAAGGGGCTTCTCGCCGACATCGAGACGCGCGAGAAGGAAAAGACCGGCATCCGCACGCTGAAGATCGGCTACAACAAGGTCTTCGGCTACTATATCGAGGTCTCGAATTCGTTCAAGGACCTCGTCCCCGACACGTACATCCGCAAGCAGACGCTCGTGAACGGCGAGCGCTACATCACCGAGGAACTTAAGAACCTTGAGCAGGAGATTTTGACCGCGGGAGATCGCGACAAGGCGCTCGAATTTGAAATTTTCACCGCCCTGCGCGAATCCGTCACCGCTGAGAGCGTGCGCATTCAGCGCGCGGCGGGGCTCATCGCCGAGCTCGACACGCTCTGCTCGCTCGCGTCCGTCGCGGTGAACAACAACTATTGCCGTCCGAGCGTGGACGACAGCGGCGTCATCGAAATTCACGACGGCCGCCACCCCGTCGTCGAGCGCGTGCTCAAGGACGCGCTCTTCGTCCCGAACGACACCTATATGGGCGAGCGCGAGGACCGTGCCGCCATCATCACCGGCCCCAACATGGCCGGTAAGTCGACCTACATGCGTCAGGTCGCGCTCATCACGCTCATGGCGCAGATCGGCTCGTTCGTGCCCGCCAAGAGCGCGCGCATCGGCGTGGTCGACCGCATCTTCACGCGTATCGGCGCGAGCGACGACTTAGCCGGCGGCCAGTCGACCTTCATGGTCGAGATGACCGAGGTGAGCGAGATTTTGCATCAGGCGACGCCACGCTCGCTGCTCATTCTCGACGAGATCGGCCGCGGCACGTCGACGTTCGACGGCATGAGCATCGCCCGCGCGGTGCTCGAATTCTGCGCCGACCCGAAACGCTTAGGTGCCAAGACGCTGTTCGCCACGCACTATCACGAGCTCACGGAGCTTGAGGGCATTCTTCCCGGCGTAAAGAATTACAGCATTTCCATCAAAAAGCGCGGCGACGAGCTCATCTTCCTGCGCAAGATCGTCCCCGGCGGCGCCGACCGCAGCTACGGCATCGAGGTCGCAAAGTTAGCGGGCCTTCCGAACGAGGTCGTCAAGCGCGCGAACGTCATCTTAAAAGAGCTGGAGCAGGGCGGCGCGTATCAGGCAAAGCCGCGCGAGGAGACCGAGCAGGTCAGTCTCGACGCGATCGGCGAGGCTGAGGTGCTCGCGGCCATCCGCCGCGCCCAGCCGGACACGATGTCCCCCATCGAGGCGATGCAGCTCCTCTACGAGCTCAAGCAGAAGCTTTCGTAATTTCCCCGGAAAAGAGGTCTCCCCATGGCAAAAAAGAAAACCGCCTCCGGCGGCATGAACCGCACCGAGCGCGTCGCCGGAACGATCCTCTTCCTCGTCTATCTTCTGGTGATGCCGCTTTTGGCAACAAGAATATTCGACCTTCTGGAGGTCGTGCTCGACACCACCATCAACGATTCCCTGCGCAATGTGCTCTATTACTACACGCTCTTCGCCGTCACGGTGCTGCTGTTCCACTCCTACCTTGCGCACACGTCCTCGCGCTTTCTCGACAATTTGAACCGCGCGCTTTCGACGATGCTGCTGGGACTTCTCGTCTTCTACGGCGCGAACGAACTTTTGTTCCGCGTGTGCAACGTGCTTTTTAACAGCCGCACGAACTTAAACGACATGACCATCGCCGCGCAGGTGGCCTCCGCCCCGCGCATGACGGCGCTGATCGTCGTGCTGCTCGCGCCGTTTGTGGAGGAGGTGCTCTTCCGCGGCCTCGTGTTCGGGTGTCTCAAAGAAAAGAGCAGAATATTCGCCTATATCCTCTCCTGCGCGCTGTTCGCGTTTTTACACGTGTGGACGGCGGCGGTGTCCAACTGGGACTTAGGCTATCTCATTTTGATGCTGCAATACCTTGTGCCCGGCCTTGTGTTTGCCTGGGCGTATGAGCATTCGGGCACGCTGTGGACGTCGATCCTGCTCCACATGCTCGTCAATGCCCTTTCCCTTTTCACTATCGCTTCCTAAAAGGAGGAAATCAATGCCCCATATTCAGCAATTATCGCCGCATGTCGCCGACCTCATCGCCGCGGGCGAGGTGGTCGAGCGCCCCGCGAGCGTTGTCAAGGAGCTGCTGGAAAACGCCATCGACGCCGGCGCGCAGAGCGTGACGGTGGAGATGAAAAACGGCGGCATGACCTATCTTCGCGTCAGCGACGACGGCTGCGGCATCGCGCCAAGCGAGCTGCCGACGGCTTTTCTGCGCCACGCGACGAGCAAGCTGCGCACGGCGGAGGATTTGGCCGCCATCGGCACGCTGGGCTTTCGCGGCGAGGCGCTCGCGGCGATCTCTTCCGTTTCTCGGCTCGACATTTTCTCGCGCGAGCGCGGCGCGCTCAGCGGAGCAAAGCTCCACCTGGAGGGAGGCGTCCCCGGCACGGTCGAGGACGCGGGCTGCCCCGAAGGCACGAGCATCATCGTGCGCGACCTCTTCTACAACACGCCCGCGCGCTTAAAGTTTATGAAGCGCGACAGCGCGGAGGCCACGGCCATCGCGGGCCTTGTCGGGCACCTTGCGCTCTCGCATCCGGAGGTGTCGTTCAAGCTCATCAAGGACGGCACGCAGACGCTTTTGACCCCCGGCGACGGCGCGCTGCGCTCCGCCATTTACGCCTCTCTCGGGCGCGAGTTCACGCTCTCGCTCCTTGAGGTCAAGGGCGCGGACGGCGACATGGGCGTCACGGGCTTTGTGACCTCGCCCATCGCCTCGCGCGGCACGCGCGGCATGCAGACGTTTTTCGTCAACGGGCGGCTCGTCAAATCCCAGCTTCTCACCGCCGCGCTCGAAGAAGCGTACTCCAACCGCATGATGAAGGGCAAGTTCCCCGGCTGCGTGCTGCTCGTCGAGCTGCCGCGCGACATGGTGGATGTGAACGTCCACCCTGCCAAGACCATCGTGAAGTTCGTGGGCGAAAAGCGCGTGTTTGATCTCGTTTACCACGCGGTCATGGCCGCGCTCGACAAGCGCGAGGAGGCCGAGCGCCCCCAGCCGAAGCCCGCGTCTCAAGTACAGAATCCGCGCGGCGATTTCTTCGCCAACATGACCTCGCAGCAGTACCGCGAGAGCAGGAAGACGGCGGAAAAGCCCGCCTATACACCTGCCGGTGCGCGTCCCGTGTCCGCGCCGCAGAGCGCGCCGGTGAAGCCCGCGCCCGCCCCGCAGTGGCAGACGAGAGTGCCCGCCATCGACACGCAGAGCGGCGGCAAAGCGGCGCTTTCCGACTATGTGCGCCATGAAACGCCCGCGTCCGCGCCAGTACTGTCAGCACAGCAGTCACAGCCTGTGGAAAAGTCTGTCCATTCTGTGGAAAACCATGACGACGAGGTCGTCACGCTGCCGATGCCCGAGGAAAACGCCCGCCCCGTCGTGACTGGCCCGATCATCGGACCGGCGGCGGAGACTGCGGCAGAGCCCGAGCCGGAAGCGCCCGCCGTCCCCGTGTTTGCCCCTGCGAAGCAGGAAGAGCCCGAGATCGAGCAGACGACGTTCGTTCCCCCGTCCGCCGCGCCGTGGCGCATCGCGGGCGAGGTGCTCGACACCTACATCGTCTGCGAGGACGAGGATAAAAACGTCTGGCTCATCGACAAGCACGCCGCGCACGAGCGCGTGAATTTCGACCGCATGAAGGCCAACCAGGAGCCACTGATGTGTCAGGCCCTGCTCGCTCCCCTCGTGGCGGAGTTCGCCGCCGAGGAGTACAGCGCGCTTGCGGCGAATTTGGAGCTTCTGCGCGAGTTCGGCTTTGAGTGCGAGGAGTTCGGCGGCGGGAGCCTGATCCTGCGCGCCATCCCCGCCGATATCGACAGCGGCGACGCCATCCCCGCGCTCGAAGAGCTTGCCGACAAGCTCGTCACCGCCCACACCGTCGACCCCGCCGCCGCGCGCGACGCGCTGCTGCACACGATGGCCTGCAAGGCGGCCATCAAGGGTGGATGGAAGAGCGATTTAAGCGAGCTGCGCGTGCTCGTCGACAAGGTGCAGAGCGGCGAGGTGCAGTTCTGCCCGCACGGACGGCCCGTGAAAGCCAAGCTCACGAAGTACGAGCTGGAAAAAATGTTCAAGCGCGCGTGAGCGCAGGAGGGAGAAGATGAAACTCGTATGCGTCGTCGGCCCGACGGGCTGCGGCAAAACGTGGCTCGGCGTCGAGCTTGCGAAAATGCTCGGCGGCGAGGTCGTCTCCTGCGACTCGATGCAGATCTACCGCGGCATGGTCATCGGTACCGCCGCGCCGACGGCGGAGGAGATGCAGGGCATTCCGCATCACATGGTCGGCGTCGCCGACCCGCGGGAAAACTACTCCGTTGCCCGCTATGCGGACGACGCGGCGAAGTGCGTCGACGATATCCTCTCGCGCGGGAAGCAGCCCGTCATCGTCGGCGGCACGGGGCTTTACCTCAATGCCCTGCTCGCCGGTCACGGCTTCGCCGGCGGTGACAAGGACGGCAGATACCGCGCGGAGTTGGAATCCCGCTGGGACAAGGAGGGCGGCGAGGCGATGTTCGTCGAGCTCCGACGCATCGACCCCGAGACCGCCGGAAATCTCCATTTGAACGACAAAAAGCGCATCCTCCGCGCGCTCGAAGTCTACTACGAGACCGGCAAGACCATGGCACAGCACAACGCGGAGACGAAACTCATCCCCCCGCGCTACGATTCCGTGCGCATCGGCCTTGCCTATGAGGATCGGGACGACATGAAGCGCGCCATCGACCTCCGCGTCGACAAAATGGTCGAGGCGGGGCTTTTCGACGAGGTCAGAGCGCTGCTCGATTCCGGACTTCCCCGCGACGTGACGGCCATGCAGGCCATCGGGTATAAGGAGACGCTTGCCTACTTGGACGGCGAGGCCGCGCGCGAGGAGGCCATCGACGAGATCAAGCTCCGCTCCCGCCAGTATGCCAAGCGTCAGCTCACGTGGCTGCGGCGCGACCCCGGCATCCACTGGTTTTATTGGAAAAAAACGAGGATTCTCCCCGATTGCCTCGCTTTTTCGACAGAAATTCTCCATACCTATGGCGTATCCTGACTTTAACGCGGACAAGCCGTCCGCAAAAAAGAAAGGAAAGAAAAGCCATGAAAAAAATCGCAAACCTTCAGGACCTATTTCTCCTCTCTGCGCGCCGCAATCGCACGAGCGTGACGGTATTTCTCGTCAACGGCTTCCAGATGCGCGGCGTCATCACGGGCTTTGACAGCTTTGTCGTCATCTTGGAGAGCGACGGCAAGCAGCAGATGCTCTACAAGCACGCGATCTCAACAATCGTGCCCATCGCGGCCATCGACCTCAAAGGCGCGGAGGAAAGCGAGGAGTAAGCACGCCTGATCCGGGAGTGTGCCATGAAATCTACATCCGTTTCCACAAAGATCATCACGATCCTGCTCCTTTTGGCGGTCATCGGGTATTTCGCCGTGCAGGGCTACAACTACTTTGTCAGCCACGAGACGACGACGCTCGTCTACCGCTATCACAGCGAGCGGTCCATTGCCCTGCGGGGCTACGTGGTGCGCGACGAGCAGGTCGTGGACTGCAATGAAACGCTCATCGAGCTCAAGCACGCCGAGGGCGAGCGCGTGGGCCAGGGCGACACCATCGCCTCCGTCTACCGCTCGGCCGACGCGCTGAACGCCACGCAGCAGCTCGAGACACTGCGCGCGCAGAAAGAGCAGCTTGAGTACGCCAAGAGCGCCTCGAGCGACGCGGCCACCGCGCTGCGTCTGGATACCGACATCCGCGAGCAGATCATCTCCGTGCGCGCGGCCTACGAGTCGGGCGCGTACAGCTCGCTCGACACGCTGATCCCCCAGCTCAAAACGACGGTCTTGAAGCGCGAATACGCCTACAACGGCAGCGATGACTTAACGGCGAAGCTCGACGAGCTGAACGCGCAGATCACCGCGCTCTCGGGCGCGGCGAGCGGCGGCACGACGCGCATCACAGCGCCCGTGTCGGGGACTTACAGCGCCGTGGCCGACGGGTACGAGAGCGTGCTGACGCCGGAGGCCCTTGAGACGATGACGCCCTCGCAGCTTTCGTCCGCCGCGCCGCAGAGCGTTTCGACCACGGTGGGCAAGCTCATTCAGGGCAGCGCGTGGTACTTCGCCGCGAACGTGAACGAGGAGGACGCCGCGTCCCTGAAGGAGAACAGCAGGCTGACGCTCCGCATGGCGTCGGGCGTCGGCTTTGACCTGCCCGTCACGCTCACGCGCATCAGCGCCGCGGAGAACGGCAAATGCCTGATCGTGCTCAAGAGCACGCGGTACTTATCCTACATGACGCTGCTGCGCGAGCAGAACGCCGAGCTCATCATCAGCGCATACGACGGCCTGCGCGTGCCGAAAAACGCGCTGCGCGTGGATGAAAACGGCGTGTCAGGCGTTTACTGCCTCGTCGGGCGCGTGGCGTACTTCAAGCCTGTGGGCATCGTCTATCAGGGCAGCGACTACTGTCTGGTGGAGCCCGGCACGATCGAAGCCGCCACGGAGAGCCAAAAGTCCCTTTACACCCTGCGCCCGAACGATGAGGTCATCGTTTCGGCAGGGGAGCTATATAACGGAAAGGTCGTAGATTAGAAATGAGCATTGCTGAAAACATCGCGCGCGTGCGCGCAAACATTGCCGCGGCCGCCAAAGAGGCGGGCCGCGACGTAAGCGAAATTACCCTCGTCGGCGCGAGCAAGATGAACGACGCGGACGCCTGCCGTCAGGCCATCGCCGCGGGCATCGACGTGCTGGGCGAGAACCGCGAGCAGGAGATGACGAAAAAGCTCGCCGAGCACGCCTATGACGGCGCGCCCCTGCACTTTATCGGTCACCTCCAGCGCAACAAGGTGAAAAATGTCGTTGGCAAGGTCGCGATGATCGAATCGGTCGGCTCGCTCGAGCTGCTCTCTGCCATCGACAAGCAGGCCGAGAAGCTGGACATCGTGCAGGATATCCTGCTTGAGGTGAATATCGGCGGCGAGGAGGCCAAGAGCGGCTTTGCGCCCGAGAGCCTGGAGCAGGCGGCGGAAGAGGCCAAAAAGTGCGCAAATGTCCGCGTGCGCGGCCTCATGTGCATCCCGCCGGTCGCCGAGGGCGAGCACGGCAGCCTGCCCTACTTTGAAAAAGTTCATGCACTTTTTGTTGACATCAATGCCAAGTTGTATGATAATACACTTGATATACTGTCAATGGGCATGAGCGGAGACTACGAGGACGCGGTGCGCGCAGGCGCGACGATGGTGCGCGTCGGCACGGCGATCTTCGGCGCCCGCAATTATACGATTTGATCGAGGAGGTCTTGATACCATGGGTATTTTGGATGATCTGAAAAAGTGGGCTCACCCCTACGAGGATGAGGACGAGGAATATGAAGACGATTTCCCCGATCTGAGAGACCGCGGCGACACGGGCGCCTTTGCCGACCGCCGCAGCGCCGAGCGCAAGGCGGAGGACCGCCGCAACAAGGTCGTGAACATCAACGCGACCACACAGCTCAAAGTCGTGCTTGTCAAGCCCGAGCGCTTTGAAAACGCGAGCGAGATCGCCGACCATCTGAAGGAAAAGCGCACGGTGGTCATCAACCTTGAGTCCACGAACAAGGACATTGCAAGAAGACTGATCGACTTCCTCTCCGGCGTGGCCTACGCGGGCGAGGGCAAGATCAAAAAGGTCGCGGCCAACACGTACATCATCACGCCCTATCATGTGGATATCATGGGCGATCTGATCGACGAGCTGGAAAATAACGGCCTCTACCTGTAAAGAAACGGAGAGTGGGATAGCATGCTGACACCGCAGGAAGTTTCCGGCCGCGCTTTCAGCAAAGCGGCCTTCGGCGGATATAATATGGCGATGGTCGACGAGTTTCTCGACGAGCTGACCGACGATTATACCTCGCTCTATAAAGAAAACGCCGCCCTCAAGGCCAAGCTCAAGGTGCTGGTCGACAAGGTGGAGGAGTACCGCGCGACGGAGGATTCCATGCGCGCCGCCCTCCTGACCGCCCAGCGCATGGCCAACACCATGGTCGAAGAGGCCGAGGAGAAGAAAAAGGCCATGCTCGCCGGCGCGGAGGACGAAGCCCGCGCCAAGATCGGCGCGCTGCAGAGCGATGTCGAGCTCGAGCAGCGCCGATTGAACGCGGCCAAGGCCGCGACGGCGGAATTTTTGCAGAAGATGCGCGAGCTTGCGCAGGCGCAGCTTGCGCTCATCGAGCGCGCGCCCGACCTGACGCCCGAGGAGATCGCGGGCGGCGAAAAGACCGAGCAGAAGACCGAGGCCGACGTGAACGCCATCGAGGAAAAGATCCTCGCATCCTTCCGCCCCGCGGCGGAGGAGCCCGCGCCCGAAAAGGCGCAGGAGACCGCTCCGGCAGAGGAGCAGAGCGCGCCGAAGGCTGAGGAGCCCAAGGCAGAGGAGAAGCCGACAGAGGCCGCTCCTGAAGCCGCTCCTGCCGAAGCTGCAGAGCCTGCCGCCGCCCCGGCCGCGGAGGAAGCTGCCCCGGCTGAAGAAGCAAAGGTCTGAGCTGCCTTTGCCCCGTATCCCTCTATTTTGATGCACCCGCGCCTGCGGTTGCCGAATACATTGGAATCCGCCCGCCACACGGCGCGGCAAAAGTAAAAAGGAGATTTTTATTATGCGTATTGGTACGAACGAGCTGCTTATCATCCTGGTCGTTGCTCTGCTGATCTTTGGACCCAAGAACCTGCCGAAGCTGGGCAAGATGTTTGGCAAGACCATGAACAACTTCAAGAAAGGCATGGAAGAGGGCGAGGAGGAAGAGAACACCTCCAAGGCTGAGACCAAGACCGAGAAGAAAGACGACGAGGAGTAATTGTGGCTACAAACGTGAAGCGCAAAAAGAAAGCCGAAGTCATGGAAGACGACGGCAGCATGACGCTGACCGGGCATCTGAAAGAGCTGCGGAACAGGCTGATCATCTGCGCGGTGGTGTTTGTGGTTTCCGTGGTCATCACCCTGATGTATGCGGACCGCCTCATTGATCTCCTGACGGCGATGGGCCAGGGTTATTACACCTTTGTTTCCATTGCCCCGCAGGAAAAGCTGATGCAGTATTTCCGCGTGTCTCTGCTGGCGGCATTCGTCATCACGGTGCCCGTGGCGCTGTACCAGATCTATGCCTTTGCAAAGCCCGGCCTGAAAAAGAGCGAGACGTTCTTCCTCAAGCTGGTCATCCTGCTGGGCCTGGCACTGTTCTGCGTGGGCGTGCTGTTTGCCTACAAGCTGATGATGCCGTTCATGCTCCGTTTCCTGAGCACGGG
>OHKK01000570.1_pt1 | contig 18079 bp, 13 predicted proteins | sample 1568811 | NCBI WGS metagenome assembly OHKK01 (sample SAMEA3879568, study PRJEB24766) | human gut metagenome | biome: human-associated habitat; feature: feces | place: USA | collected 1985/1987
TCTCTTTTGCCATATCTGTATCACGGATACGAGACTCAGCAGAAGATGTATTCTCGGAAATGTTATCCAGGTTGTCGATGGTATGCTCTAATCTGTTCTGTACAGCACCGAGTGCGGATCTCTGGGAAGATACCTTAGAGATTGCATCGGAAATAGCATCGATTGCGTAGGTTGCTGCGGAACCGTTCTTGTCCGTTACGTTTAAGCCCTTGATTCCAAGGTTTGCAGAGTTCATAGTCTCAATGTCGACTGTGATCTTGTTTGTCATGTCAGCATCTGCACCTACATGGAGGCTGAAGCTTAATGTGTTGGCAACTTTTGCCTGACCAACTTTGATGTTGAATGTTCCGTTACCAGCATTGTATGCCAAATCACTCTTATCACCATTCTTTACCTCTGCATTTCCCTCGGTATCACCGATCTGGTTTGCAGCAAGTAATTCTTTTCCAGCAAGCTCATATGCTTTCTGCTTTGTGATGACAGAAGTATCATTGTCATCAACACCATCTGCCTTAGTATCATCAATTGTAGTAATGGACTTGGTTCCTACAGAAATTGTTGCACTCTTAGCTGCGGCAATTGCTGCACTATTCGCATAAGCTGGTGTTGCTGTTGTTGCATTTGCTGTATCCGGTGCGGTTTCATAATATCCTTTATTGGTAAGTACTGTCTTACCATCAGAAGCATTTTCACAATAAGTATACTCTTTTCCATTGATTGTAACTTTATTACCAGCAGCATCTGTAATTCCAGCTTTTGTTAACATATCAGTTACATCTGCCGCTACACCACCAATGGTATAATTCTTTCCACCGATACTTACTGTATCACCAGCGTTTAATGTATCCATTTTAAATGTAGCTGTTCCATCACCATTATCGGTAAGAGTTCCTTTTAATCCGGCATCATGTGCCTTCATATTAACAGTCTTCTCACCGTCATCACCCTTTAACAGGTAAATCTCATTGAATTTGGTTGTCTCTGCAACACGGTCGATCTCTGTATTTAACTGGTCAATCTCATCCTGGATAGCCTTACGGTCTGTATCCTTAGAGTTTGTACCGTTTGCTGCCTGAACTGCAAGCTCATTCATACGCTGTAACATGCTGTGAACTTCTGTTAAAGCACCTTCAGCGGTCTGTACAGAAGATACACCGTCCTGTGCATTGGAAGAAGCCTTGTCCAGTCCACGGATCTGCTTTCTCATCTTCTCGGAAATAGTAAGTCCTGCTGCATCATCTGCTGCACGGTTGATTTTGTAACCGGAAGATAACTTCTCGGTTGACTTAGCCTGTGCTCCGGATGTGATACCAAGCATTCTGTTTGCGTTTGCTGCCTGCATGTTGTGTTGTACTACCATACTCATAATTGAATCCTCCTTGAACTCCCACTTTGTGGGGTATTATGTTTTTTCCTTTGGAAATCCTTTTCCTAAGGTGTTCTTATTGCGTCACTTTGCAGTAACGCGTCACAAGCATCTTTTGATGCTTTGCGACCTTGTATCAAATAAGCGGAGCGTCCCGGGTGTGCCCCACCTATTACCAGAATTTAAAACAGATCAGGAGTTAAATTTATCTTTCAAACTCTCTGCATCTTTCTTTGCCTCTGCCTTCATCCGCTCGTTCCACAGAATCCTCTTAATTTCCTGCTGTGCCTCTCTGGAAATACCCGGCTCTGCATAATAGGTTTCTCTCTTTCGTGCCGGATTTTCTTCCGTGGTACTTCTGGCAATGTTGAGTTCCCGCGGGGCATCAATGAGCAGCCTTGCGTGATTTCCCGAACCACCTACATAGACCACACGGATGTTATCACCAATGTTTACATATTGCCCCTGTTTCAATGAAAGTTTCAGCATTTTGTTACCTCCATGTATGTATTCCATACCCTGTTTCCTCGGGTATGTCCTGCGCATTTTCTTACGCATCTGCATTTTTATAAAATGCTTCTTTTCTTTTTATTTCAAAAATGCGACAATGTTTTATAGAATGTTGCATTTTATGTCACAAAAGCACTTTATTTTTGGCTTGAAAGGAGTAATTTTTATGGGAACAACACAACCGATCCGAAACCGACAGGAACTGCAGAATTTCAGTTCATACTACAAGCAGATAAAACCGCATCTGCGTAATTATACTTTAGTTGTATTGGGATTAAACACTGCACTGAGAATCAGCGATCTATTAAATCTTCGCTGGAGAAGTGTCTATGATTTTAAAAAGAACTGTTTTCGGGATCATCTTTTGGTATGGGAACATAAAACAGGAAAAAGAAATTATATTGCGATAAACCAGAACGCGAAAAATGCCCTGTATCTATATTTTATGGAAAGAACCCCCGATCCGGAGGAATATGTTTTCTCCAAACGGACAAACCCTTATAAACCGCTCAGCCGTTCACAGGCTTACCGCATTATTAAAGAAGATGCCTCACATACAACCAGTGAGGAGGCAATCAGCTGTCATTCTCTCCGGAAAACCTTTGGCTATTATGCATGGCAGGAAGGCGTCCAGCCAGCACTTTTAATGAATGTTTTTAACCATTCTTCGTTTCATATCACGAAACGTTACCTTGGAATTGAACAAGACGAAAAGGATCTTGTCTATCTGAATATTAATCTGTAAAACGTTCGGGGAATGCTTTGTTGCGATACCATGTACAAAGCGTTCAACAAAGCGTTCTCTTTCATAAAATGTTTGACTTTAATCATAAAATGCGTTATTCTGTTTTCAATAAATATCTATATTCCAAATCTGATGCCAGGCCGTTGTTACCAAAAAGGCAGCACGCAGCAATCATGGGGAGCATTTCGCTCATATATCACAATTGGAATTAAAATTTCATAAACGTGTCATAGCAGAACTGTTTCTTATTATTTCATATTGTAAAAACAGACGTTTATGATATATACTAAAAGAAAGGCAGGATACCACATGGAGAAATCTGACATTCTGACAGCTTCACTGCCAGATGCCAACGATGAAACAGCCGATCACAGCACCATTTTTGATGATGTTTTCCGAACAATTGCTCAGAAAATGCCACAGCTTCTGATTCCTCTGATCAATGAAGTATTCCACACTTCTTACAGTGAAGAAGAACATTTTGAACAGCTGCGGAACGAACATTATGAAAAATATGGCACTGTGATTACAGATTCTATTATCCGGATTGGCAATCACATTTATCATCTGGAATGCCAGTCCTCGAAAGACAAAACGATGGTTATACGAATGTTCGAGTATGATATTTCGATTGCGATTGAGCACGCTTCTTATGAAAATGACGAAATCTGGGAAATTGAATTTCCACAGTCCTGCGTTCTCTATATCCGTAACCACCGCGATCTCCCGGACTATCACGAAGCGGTCGTGAAGTTTGCGGATGGACAAAAAGTGCGCTACCGTGTTCCAATTTTACAGGCAAAAAAGTATACCGTTGACCGCATTTTTGAGAAACGGCTACTGATTTTGCTACCGTATCATATTTTACGGTATGAGCACTTTTTGAAGCACAACGGGACGGATACCAGAAAGTTACAACAATTGTTAGCTGATTTCCGTGAAATTAACCGAAGACTTGAAGAAACAGCTGAAAAAGAAAATAAATCACATCTTTATATGGATATGATTGTTCTGATTGAACAGATTGCAGATTATATCATTCCAAAAAACAATACCATTAGGAAAGGATTGGGTGATGTTATGGGTGGCAATATTTTAAAATTACGGTCGGAGGAATTGCTGGAACTAGGCGAAGCTCGTGGCGAAGCCCGTGGGGAAGCTCGTGGAAAAGCAAAAGGCAGACTTGAAGGCAAACGCGAAGAAAGACTCGATGCAATTCAAAATATGATGGATCTTGGATTGACAAAAGAACAAATTTTAAGAAAATATTCTCTGGAGGAATATGAGGCAGCATTGCGTTCTATGCCAGCAAAAGTATAACCGAAAAGAAAATTTAAAATATTTTCTTTTCAGGGGTTAAGGAATGCTTCCATCGTCCGATATATTATGTGTAAATAAAAATGCAACATTCTATAAAAGAATGTTGCATTTTTATTTCTATATTTATTTTACTCAAACACGATCCTATTTATACTACTTACTTTTTATGGTATCTTCAAACGCTTTCCGCACATCATCATTATGGCTTGTGATAATAAGGACTGCATACTGCCCTTTCGTAAAAACCAACCCATCCTGAATCCGGCTGACCTGCTTCGGTTCATAGGACTGCAGCAAATTATACCGATCCTGCTGATGCTTTGTCAGGCTTTCTTTTGCCTCATCCACATCTGCCTTATCTTTCACGGCAATCACTACAATTTCATCTGCTTTGTGTCCATCCGAAGAATAGCTTACAAAATAACTGTCCACTTTTTTATAGTCCATGTCAGAAATATGGGAAAACTTATCTTCTGCATCTTTTTCCGTACTGCTGGCATTAAGCATCTCCGGCAGATCCGGGTCCGCTGCTTCCATCGCCGTGCGCAGGTCATACATACTGACAGAACCGGACGTGTTTTTCTTCGCACCACATCCCACACACATCACCAGCATGGTCAGAACCAGCAGAAGTTTCCAACCTGTTTTTTGTTTTTTCATCTGTTATCTGGCCTCCACAGTTTCTTCTGTACTGAACGTTGCCCCATTTTGTGCCGCATTATCCATGGTCATATCCTTATTTCCGATATCAGCACTTGCGCCATCCATCATCATGCCATCTCCGTTTGCAGATTCCAGTCCCTGAAATGCTTTCTGGACAGCCTTGTCGATTTTTTTCTGTTCTTTTTCGCTGATATTCTGGCTTGTATTGTCCGTGTTATATCCCGGCATGGTAACATTAAACAAATATCCTTTTCCATCCGGATCCTGAATCCAGTTGTAAGTTCCCAGACTGTATGGCATATCCTTATAGTTTCCGGACATCAGGAAATTGTCAATGGAAGAAGCTATGGCATTTGCCACCTGCGCTTTTTCCTCTGTAATATCCTCTTTAAACGCAACCATGACCCCGCCAAGCTTTTTGTCCATAGCAGCACGCAATGCTTTCGGCAGATCATATATACTGTCCACGGTTTTCTTATTCTGGTATGCCATATTGTACTTTAATGAGTTAGCTGCCGGGAAGTAATCGCGATCCCAGCTCTGGGACTGTCCATACATGGCATCCGTCACATTAAAGTTCGCATAATTTCCATTTCCTGCATCGGAATAAATATCGGTAATGTACCAGTCTCCGTCAATTTTTACCACATCCCAGCTATGGAATTTTTCTGTATTATGTTCCACTTTACATTCAATTCCCATCATCTGCATGAACATGCGGAATGTCGTTGCATAACCGACGCATACGGCATTGTGGTATTTTAACACACCGTATGGATTATCACAGTCTTCCTGTGTACTTGGAATAACGGTCAGTGCCCCGGAATCCTGCTGGAGCTTTTTGGTCATCCAGTCATACACCGCCTTTTCCTTTTCAAAATCAGACATGCTGTCCGTAATCTTCATATCTTTGATCGCTTTTTTTGCCATATCAAGGGTTTCTTTTTCTTTGTCTGTCAGCTTTGAAGTATCGCCGGATTTGTAGGCATCCGAAATATTTGTGGTAGGTTTGATCTCATAATTATCTGCGATCTTTACGTAATCCTCGGTAGTCTCAGGATTTTCTTCCTTTTTCTGCTCTGCAATATAGGATTTTAAAGTCACCAGATTAAACGCAGAAATCGTGGTACTTCCCACAACGCCTGCTGCAAGAATCACCGCTACAATCCCTTTCCATGCACCGCCTTTTTTCTTTTCTTTCTGCTCCGGCTGCACCGGATTACTTTTTACGCTTTCATAAGTTTCCATATGTATTTACCTCATATTTTAATTGATGTATTTTTTCTACTGCACCTTTATTATAGCAGTTTCACATCCAAAAAAGGCTATCTTTAAAGAAACTTAAATAAATATTAAGATCCGTCTGTACGAAAAAAAGGACATCCACAGCGAATGTCCTTTTCTCCCATATGGTATCATCCTTATATTGCATCTTCCTCAATATGCTCCCTGCCCTGTGCAATGATTGACCGGACGTGGTCATCTGCCAGGGAATAAAAAACAGATTTTCCCTCCCTGCGGCATTTGACTAACTTATTCTGTTTTAAAATCCGAAGCTGGTGGGAAATTGCAGACTGTGTCATTGACAATGCCGCTGCAAGATCACAGACACACACCTCTGCTTCAAACAGGACAAACAGGATGCGGATACGGGTGGAATCTCCAAACACTTTAAATAATTCTGCAAGATCATACAGTTCCGTTTCTTCCGGCATCGTGTCATTCACGATCTTTAGCAGATCCGGATGTACCTGATTTTCACTACAGCATTCAATCTTTTCTTTTTCCATGAAGTTCCTCCTCTCCACCGGAACATTTCCGGCAGAATTATACCCTATAATTTTTTTACAAAAAGTGCGCGGATTGCATTCAGCACAGCAATCACCATAACACCAACATCTGCAAAAATTCCCATCCACATATTTGCAATACCTATCGTTACCAAAAACAGGCAGAGCAGTTTAATCCCGATTGCAAAACAGATATTTTCATATACAATCCGCAGGCACTTTCTTGCGATACGGATTGCTTTCGCAATCTTGAGCGGATCATCATCCATCAGTACCACATCTGCTGCCTCAATCGCCGCATCCGATCCAAGTGCTCCCATAGCGATTCCAACATCAACACGGGAAAGCACAGGTGCATCATTGATGCCATCCCCAACAAAGGCAACGGTACTCTTTTCTTCCCTGGTCTGCAACAGTTTTTCCACTTCGGAAACTTTATCTGCCGGAAGCAGCTGGGAATGTACTTCCGTGATTCCAACCTCCCCTGCTACCTGCTGTGCTACACGGTCATCATCACCGGTCAGCATTACCAGCCGGTGCACGCCGGAATTTTTCAGTGCCTGCATGGCAGCCGCCGCATTCGGCTTGAGCATATCTGAAATCAGTATATGGCCGGCATAAACACCATCGACTGCCAGATGTACGATTGTACCGGTACAGCTGCAGTTGCGATACGCAATTTTTTCTTTTTTCATGAGTTTGTCATTTCCTGCCGCAACCCTGTGTCCGTCTACCGTTGCGATCACACCATGTCCACCGATTTCCTGTACATCTGTGACCCGGTCCACATCCAGTTTCTTACCATAGGCTTTCTGCAGGCTGATACTGATCGGATGTGTGCTGTGACACTCTGCCAGTGCCGCATACTCCAGCAGCTGTTCTTCCTTTTTCGTATATACCGGATGTCCGGACTCAACCGGACAGCTGCCGGATGCACAATTTGTTCCATGAATTCCGCAGACTTCAAATACCCCCTGCGTAATTGTTCCTGTCTTATCAAAGACAACCGTGCGCGTTCCCGCAAGTGCTTCCAGATAGTTGGAACCCTTTACCAGAACACCCTCTGCACTGGCACCTCCGATTCCTGCAAAAAAGCTGAGTGGAATACTGATGACCAGCGCACACGGGCAGCTGATAACCAGAAATGTCAGTGCACGGTAAATCCAGATGCCCCAGTCTGCCGGAAGCCCCATAAACAGCATGCGGACAAGCGGTGGCAGTATTGCCAGTGCCAGCGCGCCGTAGCAGACTGCCGGTGTATAATAATGTGCAAATCTGGAAATAAAATTCTCGGAACGTGATTTCTTGGAACTTGCATTCTCCACCAGATCAAGAATCTTAGAAACCGTAGACTCTCCAAACTCTTTTGTGGTGCGGATCTTTAACAGTCCGGAAATATTGATACATCCACTGATGATTTCCTCTCCCACAGCGACTTCCCGCGGAACACTCTCTCCCGTCAGTGCACTGGTATTCAGGGAAGAATGTCCTTCCACAACCACACCATCGATTGGGACTTTTTCGCCCGGCTGTACAATAATCACCGTGCCGATCTCCACCTCATCCGGGTCTACTTTTTCCATCTGACCGTCTGTTTCAATATTTGCATAATCCGGCCGGATATCCATCAGATCACTGATATTCCGGCGGCTCTTACCGACTGCATAACTCTGGAACAGCTCTCCGATCTGATAAAACAGCATAACTGCAACGCCCTCTTTGTAATCGCTGAGGGCAATCGCTCCGATGGTTGCCACTGCCATCAGAAAATTTTCATCAAACATCTGCCTGTTGCAGATTCCCTTCCAGGCTTTCCGCAGAATATCATAACCGATCACAAAATACGGAACCAGATAGAAAAGAAACTCCAGCCACTTTGGTATGGAAACAACGCTTCCTGCAATCCCGATGATAACCAGAAGCACTGCCGCCACAATAATTCGTTTCAATACTTTTTTCTGCTTTTTATTCATGGTGCCCTCCAATCTGACTGATACCTATGGAAAAAGCCGGATTTAAAGAAAGATCTCACAATCATCTTCCACTTTCTTACAATTCTTTAACACATCCTGCATAACCGCTTTTGCATCTGCACCCTCTTCAAATTCTACGTTCATCTTCAGTGTCATGAAATTTACAGTTGCATCCTTTACTCCGGTAGTAGCTTTTGCAGCTTCCTCCATTTTGTTTGCACAGTTTGCACAATCCACATCAATTTTGTAAGTTTTCTTCATCGTCGGTTTCCTCCATACTTTCCTTTTTCATTTTATCATTCTTTCATATGAGCATTTGTTCATATGTTTGATTCTATTATAGCGTATAGTTCGTAAATGTCAATATATTTTTAATACGCTGGGATTGTTTTGGAATTGAATTTTCCAGACCATTTTTTAACAAACCGATTTGCATGTGTTTTTTAAGAAAATCAAGTGTTCTATCACGTTCCAAATTGATAGTGGACATATAGAAAATAAAACTTTCTTTTAGGTTCGGGACATATCTCATAACTTTTTTCACATATGTCCCATTTAAACATCTTCCCCGTATTCACCGTCTGTTTCCGGTTCTTCATAATCATCTGAGCCATCATAAATGTCCTGCATCAATGGTTCTTTTACTATCGTTTTCTTTCCAATAAGCACTGCCGCTACGGCTGCGGTAATCGGTACGGTCAGCACAACCCCAAGAGTTCCGGAAAGTCCCTGCATGATTTCTGTTCCGATTACATAAGAATTGATCAGCTGATTATAACTCAGATTGTATGCATAATTGACAACGAGCGTAGACAACGAACCACCGACATAGGCAAAAATCAGTGTATTTGCCATGGTTCCCATCATATCGCGCCCCACACGGATTCCCGACACAAACAACTCTTTTGTCCCCAGTTGCGGACTGCGTTCGTGCAGTTCCTGAATCGTGGATGCAATTGACATGCCAACATCCATGGTTGCCCCAAGTGCGGCTATAATGATTCCCGAAAACAGAAGCTGTCCTATTTTTATCTGTGTATTCTGTGCCACATAATTCAACGTTTCGATATCAGACACATTATACCCGGTAATGCCTGCAGCTTTTCCAAACACAACTGCGGCTGCCACAACCACACCGCTGACCGTTCCCACCACTGCAGATACCGTCTTTTTAGAGACTCCGCCCAAAAGCCACAGGGTCAGCAATGTCGAGAGAATGACAACAACAATGGTAATACCGATCGGTGAAATGCCCCGGTACATCAGCGGAAACATCAGATAAACAATACACACACCGGTAAATGCCAGACTTGCAATGGCTTTGACTCCTTTTTTCCCACCTATCATACATATCACCAGACAGAAAAAAAGTACAAACAGATAAATCGCCATAGTACGGTCTTTGCTGTATACCGTAACGACAGCATTATCATCTGTGGAACTGACAATGACAATTACGCGCGAACCAACTTCACAGTTCTCCATGCCAAACAGCGAACCGCTTGGATTGACGGCATCAAACTCTTCCCCTGCATATGTTCCGGATTTGACCTGTACGCGCACCTCCTGTGTCCCGTATCGGTTTCCATCTTCTGCCAGATTATCTTTCGTGATCTTCGTCACGACTGCTTTCTCATAGCTTTGCCCTTCCGTGGAAATCAGGGATACTTTTTCGAACTGGTTTTCTTTGACTAATAACAGTAGGAACCCCACCAGACAAAGGGTTCCCACTAAAACTTTTTTCCAGTTTTTCTTCATTATTATTTAGCTGCTTTCTTTACTGCTTTCTTTGTAACAGTAATTGTAATTGTTTTACCTGCTGCCTGATACTGGCTGGTTGCTGCTGCCTTTACTGTAATCGTAACTTTTCCGGCTTTCTTCACTGTGACTTTTCCGTTTTTGTCAACGGTTGCAACCTTCTTGTCGGAAGATATATAGGTAAGCGGTGTTTTCGCTTTTGCATTTAAGGAAAAGGCTTTGTCTCCTACGGTTTTTTTGTAAGAGTTCTTCGCCTGAATGGTCTGCTTTACCGCATCTTTTACGATCGTATATGTGGTAGATCCCTGTAACTGTTTTCTGGTCGTTGCATCATAAGTTGTTACAGAAAACTTTTTGTCCGTTACTTTTACTACGGAATAGGTTGGTGTCCAGGTCTGGCTTCTCTCAGAAATGAAGTCCTGTTTGGAAGCAATCAGGTTATAGAATTTTGAGCCTGTTGCAGAGTTTGCCTCTAAATATACGGTTCCTTCCGGATTGGTAACGGTTCCGCCAACGGTCTTGTTTACGATTTCATAGCAGTTATTCTGTGCCTGATAATCACTGTCTTTTTCAGCTTCCTCTACAGATTTGTATCCATAAGTGCTGTAAGAAGTATGATCCTTTCCATCCCCCTCAAGCTGGAAGGTTCTGGAATAGGTATGATCATGTCCCTGCATCACCACATCAATCTTATACTTATCCATCAGTGGAGTAAGCTGTGTACGAAGCACCATACCATCGGAATCGGAATGGTCGTAACCACTGCCGTAAATATCCTGATGGAATACCGCAATACGCCATTTGGCATCTTTATTCTCATTGATTGCTTTTTTCATGACATTCTCATGCGTTGCACAGTTATAGTTGTTTGTGTCAAGAACAATGAACAGGACATTTCCATAACGATAATAGTAATCGGTTCCTGCCTTTGTCTTTCCCTGTACATAATTGGTATCGGTATCGGAAAAAGCATTTGGATTATTAAAATGCAGGCTGTACTGATTCGAAACACTGTCGTGGTTACCAATGGTCGTTGCTACCGGAAGGGAAGTCAGTGCCTCTGCCCCAAGATATCCTGCATATTCCCGCTCGTTGCTTCCGTAGTTCACCTGATCTCCTGCGGACACAAGAAAACTTACATCGGAATGATCCTCGAGTGCTTCATTTAATACGTTGTTCCAGTTATAGCTGTCATTTCTTGCTGCAAGATTTTTTTCCGGTGCAGAAGTTACAACATTTCCTGCATTTTCCATCTTTTCACTCTCACTGCTGGTCTGGCCTTTGGAAGCCCCGATCTGCGGATCTCCGACATACAGAAAAGAAAATTCATCAAATGCCTGTGTGGTATAGTTTTGTGTATCCTGCCACTTTCCATCCTGAAATACCTGATAATAATAGCTGGTATTTTCTTTGAGACCGCTTACGGTTACTTTATTGGAAAAATATTTCGTGGTATCTATGGTCACAGCTTCGGTCTGCGCTCCGGTGAACTCTGTCGCACCATCCATATTCTGTCTGGTAGAGATTCTCACCTTTGGAGTCTCAGCCGTTTTGCTGTACCATGCATAATTTAATTTTGTCTCATCCGCACCCGGAGTCAGTGATACATGTTCATACTCACTGCTATAAGCAGCCCAGTTCTTTTTCCAGTTGCTCCAGTCTGTAGACTCCCGGGAAGCATCATTCCAGTGTTCCGTTGCTGCTGCAATCTTTGTCGGGATACCAGTGGCAAACATTCCTGCCAATACAGCGGTGGAGAGAACTCCTGCTGTAAGTTTCATCACATTTTTTCTCATAATTCTTTTGTTCTCCTTGTGAAATCTGTAAGATTTATTACAGAATTTATAATAAACGGGTTATGTAAGATGTACTATCCGTTTTCTGTAATCCTTTTGTAAAAACAAAAAGAGTGGATGCTTTGGGACATCCACTCCACATGCCGGCTATGCCATGCCGTTTACGGTTTTATATTTATAGAGCATCTCCGCGTGGTTTTGTTCTTCCACCTGGATATCTGCCAGAAGTTTGCGCACATCGGAATCCCCGAATGCAAACACATCGGTATTATACGTTCCGGACACCATTTTTTCAGAACCAATGCTGTCTGTGGCAAGGAAATTATCGTTTTTCTTATCTTCCGGATTGGTCATGGAATCATAGGTTGCCTTTGGCTCATACATCTTTCCATCCCTGTCATTGACGTTACAGGATGGGACGCTGCCTTTCATGACCTGTTCCAGAGACTCCACATGCTTTTGCTCTTTCTTTTCAAGATCAGCGAATAAATCCCGAAGCACCGGGTCTTTTGCTTCCTGTCCGTAACGTTTGTACTTCTCCACGCAGGACAGCTCCTGTGTGTGCAGATCCTCAATTGTAGCCATCTCTTTTTCTGTTAAAACCATGGTTTATACCTCTTTCTTTCCATAAGATAATCTTGTTGATTGCAGAACATGAACACTCCGCAACCTTCTCCTCTAGTATCTGTAAAAAAATGCAACACATACCTGGTAAAATTTCGTCAAAAAGGGTTGAAACTTCTCACAACAGATTGTATAATTTCGTTTGTATTTTATACAATGTTTACAAAAAGGTGGATTATTTTATGGAAGAACGAGAAAAATTAAAATCCCGTCTGGGATTCATTCTCCTGTCAGCCGGATGTGCGATCGGAATCGGAAACGTATGGAAATTTCCATACACTGCCGGACAGGGCGGAGGCGGTGCCTTTGTGCTGTTTTATCTGTTGTTTCTGATTATTCTCGGACTCCCGATCATGACGATGGAATTTGCGGTTGGGCGTGCCAGCCAGAAAAGTCCGGTCAAAGCCTACCAGGCACTGGAAAAACCCGGACAGAAATGGCATATCCACGGGATTATCACATTGATCGGCTGCTATCTTCTTATGATGTTTTATACAACGGTCACCGGCTGGATGCTTCATTATTTTTATATGACGGTCACCGGACAGTTTCAGGGACTGGATGCCGACGGTGTATCCGGACAGTTTACCACAATGCTGAGCAAACCTCTGACCATGGGCTTCTGGATGGTGGTAGTTGTTTGCGCCGGCGTATTTGTCTGCTCCCGTGGACTGCAGAACGGTCTGGAAAAAGTAACAAAGGTCATGATGACTTCTTTGCTTATCATCATGATCATTCTGGCGGTCAACAGCTTTTTTATGGATGGTGCAAAAGAAGGCCTTGCCTTTTATCTGATCCCGGACTTTGAACGGATGAAACAGATCGGTATTGCAAAAACCATTACGGGTGCCATGAACCAGGCATTTTTCACGTTAAGCCTTGGAATCGGCGCGATGGCAATTTGGGGAAGTTATATCGGAAAGGAACGCTCTCTGCTTGGTGAATCGGTAAATATTGCCATTCTGGATACGTTTGTTGCTATCACCTCCGGACTTATCATTTTTCCGGCATGCTTTACGTTCCATGTTGACCAGACTTCCGGACCAAGCCTGATTTTTATCACCCTGCCGAATATTTTTAACCATATTCCGCTTGGCAGACTCTGGGGAAGCCTGTTCTTTTTGTTTATGTTTTTTGCAGCGTTTTCCACAATCCTGGCAGTATTTGAGAACATCATCTCCTGCGGTATGGAACTGACCGGATGCAGCCGCCAGAAATCCTGTGCCGTTAATCTGGTACTGATCATTGTACTCTCCCTGCCATGTGTACTCGGATACAATGTATGGAACTGGAAAGGTTTTTCAATCTTTGGTGGGTCTGTGCTTGACCTGGAAGATTTTCTGGTAAGCAACCTGTTCCTGCCTCTCGGTTCCCTGGTATATCTGCTGTTTTGCACAAGCCACTACGGCTGGGGCTGGAAAAACTACACAACCGAAGCCAATACCGGAAAAGGATTAAAAATTAAAAACTGGATGCGCGGCTACATTACCTATATTCTGCCGCTGATTGTGCTTTTTATCTTTGGATTTGGCATTTATGATAAATTTTTTACAAACTAAGGAGGATTTCTTATGTATCACGCAAATGAATCACGTTACGAAACCATGAAATACCACCGCTGCGGCGACAGCGGACTGATGCTGCCGGAAGTATCTTTGGGCTTCTGGCACAATTTCGGAGATACCGGTGTTTATGAAAATATGAGACAGATGTGCTTTACGGCATTTGACCACGGGATCACACATTTTGATCTGGCAAACAACTATGGACCGCAGCCGGGCAGTGCGGAGGAAAATCTCGGGAAGATCCTTCGGGAAGAGCTTTCTTCCTACCGCGATGAACTGATCATCAGTTCCAAAGCCGGTTTTGACATGTGGCCGGGGCCTTATGGAAACTGGGGCAGCCGCAAGTACCTGATTGCCAGCCTTGACCAGAGCTTAAAACGGCTCGGTCTGGACTATGTAGATATTTTCTATCACCACCGCATGGATCCGGATACGCCGCTGGAGGAAACCATGGGTGCACTCGACCAGATCGTGCGAAGCGGAAAAGCACTGTATGTCGGTCTGTCCAACTACGACGGGGAAACGATGAAACGCGCGGCTGCCATCTTAGAAGATCTGCACTGCCCATTTATTATCAACCAGAATTCCTACAATATCTTTAACATTGAAGAAAACGGTTTAAAACAGGCCGCAGCAGATGGGAAGAAAGGAATTATTTCTTTCAGCCCGCTCGCGCAGGGTATGCTGACCGACCGCTATCTAAACGGTATTCCAAAAGACAGCCGTGTCAACACGGACGGACGTTTCCTGCATGCGGATCAGTTTGATGAAAAGCGGATGGCAAGTATCCGGAGCCTGAATGAGATTGCGGCTGCCCGTGGTGAAAGCCTCGCACAGATGGCACTCAAATGGGTCATCCGTGACGGTGTGGTCACTTCCGTTCTGATCGGAGCTTCCCGCCCGGCACAGATTCTTGAAAATCTGAAAGTGTTAAACTCTGCTCCGTTTACGGAGGAGGAACTGGAAAAAATTGATCAGTGTGCACTTTCTCTCTAGGTAAAACAAAAACCCCGGATATTTATTTCCGGGGTTTTGTCTTTTCCTGCATCTGCTATTTGACTTTGACTTTTAATTTTAAAACTTTGGTCTTTCCATTGTTTAAGGTTACTGTCACGCGAATGGACGCAGTTCCTTTTTTGTTCGATTTTATGGTACCCTTCTTGTTTACAGATGCAATTTTTTTGTTATTGCTCTGATAAGAAATGCTTTTTACATTGTCCATATTTAAGGTGGCTGCCAGAGAAACCTTCTTTTGTTTTCCCTTCTTCACCTGAACGGTTTTATTCTTCAATGTAACCGTTTTTAATATTTTCGTTGTGACCTGATCCATATCTTTCTGATCCATAAGGACGTAATTCTTATTGGAATCTGCTGAAAAATTCACATTTCCGGCTTTTGTAACCGTATAACTCTTGTCGTTTACAAGGACATAGGCACCTGTCTTTTGATCTTTTGCACACACATACAGCTTATTTCCGGTCTGTATGTCTGCTGTATTTACGGTCAGTGTATAGCTTACGTTGCCAGCCGGATCGGTGACCCGGATCGTCACATCTGTGTGTTTTCCATTGTTTTCTTCCATGGTTTGTTTTATCAGATCAGCGGTCACCGTTGTTTTGATGGCTTTATTTTTCCGGGTTCCGGTAACGGTCACGGTTGGTGTATTTTGTCCGGCCGTGTTTCCATCGGACGGTGTTTCTGTACCGGCTGTATTTCCGTTAGACGGTGTTTCTGCATCGGTTTTGTTTCCGTTGGATGGTGTTCCCCCTCCGGCTGTATCACCACCCGAAGTATTTCCGCCACCTCCTCCGGAAGATGAGCCACCTCCGGTTGCTCCACCGCCTCCGGAAGATGAACCGCCTCCGGTTGTTCCACCGCCTCCGGTGGAACTGTCCTCTTTGATTGTAACGGTCACGGCTTCACTTGTCACCGTTTCGTAATAAGTCTGTCCATCCTTATCATCCGGCTCATATACTGCCTTAAACTGATAAGAACCGCCACGTTTTAAGCCTGATACAACCGTATCGGCTTCCCCATATACGAGTTTTTCCTGTGCCTTTATTATGGTTCCGTCCTGATAAAAAGAAATCGAACCAAGCGGAATCCTGCCATTTCGGACTCCATCTACCTGTGCATACAGATGTACGGAATTACCGTTTTCTGTCTCTGCCGTAAGACGAATCGATGGTTTCGCCGCTGTAATGGTAAAGGTTCCGACTTTTTCCTCTATCACATCGTACTGGTTTCCATCCACTTTAAACCAGACATCATAACTGCCCGGCTGCACCGGAACAACATTTTTCCCATCCTGCCGATAGAAAACTTCAGGCTTTACCTGCGAATCTACCGTCTTTCCGTTGTCCGTTCGGACTACATTTACCGTGGAAACAAAGCAGCTCTGTTTCAGCCCTGTGTATGCAGCTGTCTGCTGGATGGTATCATACTGCATCTTTACGGCAATTGGATTTACCGTCACGGTTTCGTTTGCCTGGGAAGGAAGTGCCCTGTAGTTTCCATCGACTGCTCCTGCATAAGAAACTGTAATTGCATTTTCTCCCATATGAAATCCGTTTGCCTCTGAAACCGGAATCTTTATGGCTGCCTCTCCGTTTTGAAGCGTGTTACCGGATACTTCATAAGGGGTCTGGTTAATGTATACCGAAAAACCAGCAGACGGCACGTTCTGTCCCTGTAAGCCGCTATCTGTATAGACCGTCTTCACGGTAAGATTCAGTTCATCCTGCATGGACACGGCCGTTGATAATCCATTTATCGTAGTGGTTGTTTCCTTTTGGAAAACGGGTGAGCCGGAAGTATCCGGATCATTGTTTACAATCAGAGTTACGTTCTGTTCGATCTGTTCATCCGCTGAAAAAGGACGGATTTTGATATGGTAGGTTCCCGGTTTTACCGTAGAACTATTAGCCGTGCTATAGTACATTGGTGTGATCGCATTACTCTTTCCATCTTTTCCCGTTTCGAACATCAAATTAAAATCCGGAATACAAATAAAACTACCTTCCTCATTCGTAACCGTCTCTGAAGAAAGTGTTTTCCCATTAAATGTCACTTCATATTGTAACGGAACATAGACTAAATCTTTAACTGTCTCATCTGTTTCATCCGGCCAGCTCACGTCTGCCAGATATGACTTTCTACCTCCAGAAATCTCTGAAACCGTTGTAGTAATTACCGGATTTTTTATGGTCATATTTTTTACTGCAACCGGTTCCGGTTCATTCCCTGACAACTCACTGGTTTTCCAGATTTCTCCGTTTCCAGACGATGTCCGTTCCAGTGTCATTCCCGCCTGTCCGTCTGTCGGTGTAAAAGAAACCACCGTATCCGCAGCCCTTCCAAGTTCCAGATAGGTGTGATTATACTCCGCAATTCCGGATTTTCCATTTCTTCCATTTAAGGTTTCAAATGTAAGTGCACCCGTAATGGTATCTGTAACATTCAGCGTCTGTTCTTTTCCTAAGATCAGTCGGTTTCCTGCTGAATCCGCACTCACAATCGAATGTACCTGTGGAGTTTCCATCTGGGAAAGATCAATCGCACTTGCCCCTTCCAGCCTGACCGTACAGCTGTCCAACGCTGCCGGTGCAAATGTTCCACCGCCCTTTACTGTGAGGTTTCCTACTTTGCTTATACCTGGAATTCCGGTATAGGACTGGTCGGTATCTATGGTCAGAAATGTCTTCCCTGCGTGATTTTCAGATACTCCGTACACCTGTTTCGTGTCGGAACCGGTAAGTGAAATTTCCACATCGCCGGAAACCGTATATTGTCCATCCGCTGCCGGTGGATCCGGCTCCTGCGTGGAAAACCAGTCATCCTGATTTACATATGGTTCCCTGGCACCGGATGCATAGATTTCCCCATTTTGCGTACCGGAAACGTGCGCAAGCACGATCTGTGTCTTACCGTCATATGTTCCATTCATGGAACCGGCATAAATATTCCCCA
>OHKK01000588.1_pt1 | contig 17735 bp, 18 predicted proteins | sample 1568811 | NCBI WGS metagenome assembly OHKK01 (sample SAMEA3879568, study PRJEB24766) | human gut metagenome | biome: human-associated habitat; feature: feces | place: USA | collected 1985/1987
TTCAGCTCGGCGTCCTTGTAGATGGTCATGCCGCCGATGATCTCCGTCCACTTCTTGTCCTTGTCCGTATCGCCATTGCTTTCGTTGCAGATGAGTAATGTCCCGCCGGGCTTCAGCACCCGGTAAACCTCCCGGAAGCACTGCGGCAGATCAGGCCAGAAATAGACGGTTTCAAAAGCTGTGACCACATCGAACCAGTCGTCCGCAAACACCATATCCGCCACACTGCCCTGCAGAACGGCGCAGCGACCCTCCGCGATGGCAGCCTCGTTGACTTTTTTTGACTTCTCCACGCTGACGGGCGAATAGTCGATGCCCTTGACGATGCCCTGTGGGCATTTTTTTAGCAGTCTCTTCATGTTTGCCCCGCCGCCGCAGCCGCAGTCCAGCACCTTGGCGTCCGGCGCAGCATTCAGAAATTGAAGCCCCCACCGGGCCACGGCGCTGTGCCCGACGTTCATCATGGCGACCATAATTTTCCCGCCAAGCCCCACAGGCTTTCTGGTGTTCTCAAAAAATGACATCTTATCACACCTCCGATTTCACACATTCCGCATAGGTCAGCGGGAAGGACGCCTTCAGAACAGCGCTTTTCCGCACCGTCCAGCCATTCTGACTTAGAAAGCGCAGGTATTCCGCGCTCGTCCACTTGCTGTGGAGGGGAAAGCCCACACGCTTCATAAAAAATGCCCTGACCTTGCCGGAAAACGAGTTTCCCGCGTGGGTAAAGGTCGGCGCGATGAGCACACCGTCGTCCTTCAGCACCCGGCGGATCTCGGCAAGGGCTTTCTCCGGCTGCGGCACGATGTGCAGTGCGTTGGACACGATTACCGCATCAAAGGACTTGTCCGCGTAGGGCAGGCGGAACATATCCTGCACGGAAAAGTGCAGCTTCGCAGAGCGATTATCCCGCTTTGCTTCAAGAATCATCTCTGCGGAGGCGTCCGTCGCCTCGATGTGTGCCGCCGCGTTTACGATGTTTTTTGCGATCAGCCCCGTGCCGGTTGCCAGCTCCAGCACCGTCTTGGCTTTCACGACCGGCCGGATCAGCTCATACATCTCGTCATACGCCGCTCGATCCTTTCGCATAAAGCGGTCGTAACGTCCGGCATTTTTGTCCCAGAACTCCTTGTGTTCCTGCATCGCTATCATTCCTTTCAAGGTTAGATTTGCCTAACCGATACGCACAGTCACGCAGTTAGATGGCGCTAACCACTGTATCTCAGAAAAGCCGCATCTCTGCGGCCTTCCGCTTATTCAAATAACTCCCTGCAAGCGCCGTACACCAGTGCTTCCAGCACCTGCGGGTACAGTTCCCCAATCTGCTCCTTGTGGGAGACGGTCAAGATCAGTCCCCGCACCGTGGCGGCAGCCAAAGAGATGCCGCGACTCGGCACAAGGTCATATTTTTCCAGAAGCTGACGGATGTGCGTCTCGTCATCGTGGTAATGGACATTTTTGATGTCATCCGGCAGTCTCTGCAGAAGCAGCTTCGCATCGTTTTCAATGAAGACCATGTCGCCGGTATCGGACAGCCGCCGGCAGACGGCAAGAACCGCCTTTGCCGCACGCTCCGACGGCGGCAAGCCGTCAGATTCACACAGCGCGCGGTCGGCCACCTCGTAAAGCTCGGAGTGGATACTTTCCAGAACCGCGAAGAAGGCCAGCTCCTTGGATTCGTAGAATTTATAAAACGAGCCTTTTGCGATACCGACAGCCTTTGTCAGTTGATCCACTGAGGTTTTCTTCATCCCCAGTGTGACGGCGCAATGCCTCGTTTCCCTCAGCAACGCCTTGCGGAGCTGCTCAGTCTCGTAATCGGTAAAAGCCAAGCCCACGCCTCCTTAAATATGACCATTTTGGTTCTTCTGGTCATATTATACCGCGCTCCTTTCTGGTTTGCAAGAGGTGCGGAGAAAAAAACGCTAATCAAAAGGGGTGCAGTGTTGCAGAAAGAGACGACGGAATTCCGGTAGGGAGGCGATGGCATCACCTTCCATTCGTGATATAATTTCATACTTCGGTCATTCCATTCTGCCACAAATGAGCTGACCATCGTTGTAATAGCGAGGACTTGAAAGTCCTCGCTATCCTGATGGATCTGGCTGGCGTCTACGGAATGCTGCGATTCGTGAAGCGCCTGCTGGGAGTTTTCTCGCTGCTCCGATTTTACAGCGCGGAAAGAAACCGTCTGCTGATTCTGGTCAAGTTGGCTGGTATTCTGCCGCTGCTGCTCAGAAGCAGACTGCGAACCGGAATGGGTATCGCTGCTCGCGTGTGTCCGGCTGACAGTCGCCTCGGCCTGCTGCGGCTGGACGATGTTTTTCTCTGTCGTTGCCGTGCGCACAGCATCGCTTGCGATTTTGCGGCTTGCCATTCCGACCAGACCGCCGCTGAAAAAGCCTGCCGCAGCCGCACTTCCGCCGCCGGGTTTCCCGGATGCAGGAGCAGAACCGTGACGGCTGCGGCTGCCCAATGCGCTACCGACCGCGCTGGTCGCGGTGTTGATGGCGCGCATGGCGATCATTGCTTCTGAGAGCATGGAGCCGCCGGTATGCCCGACGTTCAGCCCAAGGCTGGACAGGAAACTGTCGATCTTCTGTGACACCTTTAAGAACGCAATGGCGCACAGGAACCAAACCAGCACGTTGCCAGAAACAGCTTCCTTCCCGGAAGCACTGACTGCGGATTCTACGTCACTCTCGGAAATGGCAAATGCGCTAGTTGACATAACTGCAACGAGGGCGAGAATCAGCAGAAAGTTCAAAAAGAATCGTTTTCTCATGGATACTCCTTATAGGGACAACGGATTTGCGATAAACGTGCCGACCATGCTGGTAAACAGCCGCAGGCACCATGCGTTCATGAGCAGCAGAAACACCTGCCCGCCCAGCATCCGGCACCATGCCTTGAAGATATTTGCTGTGGACTGAGAGCCGCCCATCGAGAACGCGACCGGCGCGGTGTAAACAAGAACGCCGAGCAGGATATACCGCTCGGCGGCTTCAAAGAGCAGCTTCAGATAGTTCCACGCCAGCAGCACGACGATGATGAGCACGATCAGCGTGACCGCTCCGTTTGCGCAAGCGCCGATGATGACCAGCATGACGGAATTGAAATCCGCAAAGCTGAGCGGCGGCAGCTCGGATGATAAGATCCAATCATACGGCGTGCCGCCGATCTTCAGGACGATCTCGACAATGCTTTTCGCACAGTAGGTGAGTGTGATGAAGATGATCGCACGGAAGGTCAGCTTGACCGGGTGCTCGGCTTCAAAGCCAGCGCCCAGCCAGTAGTTTTTGAACAGGTTCCAGACCCACATCAACAGAATCAGGCCAATACCGATGGCGGTAAAGATATCGTACATCGTCTCGGCTGCCGGAAAGTAGCGCAGGAACGTGTCCATTCCGCAGCCGAGCGCGCCGAGTACCGACGTGTTGATGAGATCCAGACCGTGCATGATCTGTTCGGAGATCCATTCGACAACGCCGTCAAGAATCCCCATGCCTTATGCCGTCCACTGACCGCCGGAGAAGAACGGCGTGACGTAGGCCATGATGAAGCCGAGACCGTTCAGGATCGCCCAGGTGATCGCGATGCGTTTAAGCCATGCCCGCGATTCCTCGACGGTCCGGCCGCTGCGGGAGAAATTCATCATTAAAAGCGCAACGGATGCGGTGACGATGGCAGCGATAGTGGAGATGAGAAGAATTTGCTGATAGACGTCCTTCATAATCTCCGTTGCCTTTTCCCAGATCGTCGTGGCCGAAGCCGGCTGGATCAGAAGCGGCAGAATGCTGACGCCGAGCCATGCGGCATAGAGCCAGCGCCCCGGATTTTTCCTCGGCGGCGGAAGCTGCGGCAGGTTGTTGGATGTGTTCAAAGATGCTCCTCCTTTTTCTTTTCCCGATGCAAAAAGCAGACGCCCAGTACAGGCGTCTGCTCGCAACAAGATTCAGTTTTTATATGCTTTTGAGCATCTTTAGTATAGCATATCCGGATTTGCGCCGAAAGAGCAAAAGCGTGCCAATGTTATGACAATGCCATGCCGAATAAACGCAGAAGTGTTCGTACAATACTCTCATTTTGCAAAGTCACATAAAAAGAAGCCACCTAAGGCTAAAAAGGCTAGAAAGAAAAAGGACATTGATATGCTAAATATGTCACACACAGTTCCCATCAACACGGGGAATATCATCCCGCCGATCCCGCAGCCTGCACTCATGACGCCTGCCGCGCCAGCGCTGGCTTCAGGGAAAAGGCCTGTCGCCTGCGCAACGAGCGTAGACCAGATCGGGCCGTAGGAGAAGCCTGCCGCAAAGCAGCACACGAGCGACACCGTCGGGTTTTTAGACACGGCCAGCGCCAGCAGGAACGCCGCGCTTGCCAGAAAGCAGCCAATGAGCGTCTTTTTCGGGTTACGCAGGACGGCGCTGAACAGCATCCGGGAAACGGTCATGCCGATCCAATAGGCAGAGATCGCCGCAGCTGCGAGATCCCCCGCTGACAAGCGCACAGAAAACAGACTCTCAGCGAAATAGCTGATGCCATTTTCCAGCCCGACATACAGAAGAATCGAGAAGAACAGAAGCCGGAATGCGCGCGAGGCAAAGAAATTCGTCCGTGTCCGGGGCCGTTCATGTGCAATACTTTGCCGCTTCGGGAACGCCGTCATAAGAAGCAGCAGCGCAAGCAGCGTATACGCTGCCGCACAGATGAGAAACGGAAGCCGCCAGCTTGCATGGCGGCTTTTCTGCATCCACTGAACCAGGAACGGGCTTATGACGGCGCCGAGAGAAAGCATAGCCTGTGACAGATTGATATACCGCGCGCCTTTTTCATCGTCCAGTTCGGAGAGAACTGCTGATGAAACGCTTTCACATACACTGTAACCTGCGCCAACACATACCGCACCAATCACATATACGCCGAGGCTCTGTGACAGTCCGGCCAGAAAACAGCCCAGCGCAAAGATCGCCGCGAATATGAAAAGAACTGGCTTTTTTCCAATCCGGTCTGCCAGAACACCAAGGGCGACCAGCAGGACGACAGCTGCGATATGCTGCGCAGCTATCAGACCGCCCATGCCTGCGGCATTCTGACCGTATGTGCGCGAAACCTCACTGATGACAAGCTGCACACCGCCAAGATAAAAGCCATAGAAGAACAGAACGGTACACAGAACCGTCAGCACCCATCTTGGGTGAAACTTCCTTTTCATGTCTCGCCTGCGACCTCCACCGCTGCGCCCACGGCCCGGATCGCATCCAATTCCTCACGCTTTGCGGCACTGTCTGTGATGACGGTAAAGTGGTCGTCCAGCTGGCAGATCCCCGTAAACCCGGCGCGTCCGATTTTCCGGCAGTCAGCGGCAATGATCGTCCGATGCGCTTTTTGGAGCATCATGCGGTTGACCATCGCTTCCTCCGCATGATAGGTCGTCACGCCCTGCGCGGCATTTACGCCGTCCACGGACAAGATCGCCCATGCAGGCTGATACCGGCCTAGCTGCTGGATCGCATCATCGCCGAATGTAAAGCCGTAGATCGCATTGATCTCGCCGCCCAACAACACAACGTGCGTTTCCGGGTTTCCGGCCAGCAGCTCCGCAATACGAAGGGAGTTCGTTACAACGCAAAGCCGTTTTCTGGCACACAGGGCTTCGGCAATGCGCAGTGTTGTTGTACCGGAATTGAGAAAAAGCGTGTCTCCATCCTGAATATGCTGGAGCGTCTGTGCGGCGATGGCACGTTTCTGCACATCGAATGCGTCTGTGCGTTCTGCCGGGATATCTTTTTGTGCGGCCTGTGCCGGAACCGCAACCGCGCCGCCCGGAATCCGGACAAGACGTTTTTCTGCCGCCATCGTATCCAGATCGGTACGGATGGTCGTCTGCGTTGTGTCCAGAAGCTGGCTCAGCTCCGCGACCGTCACCTGTCCGTTCTGCGCCAGAAGCTCCAGTATTTTATTTCTGCGGATGTCAATTTTCAGTCTGCCTGTTGCCATAGGGTACACGTCCTTTTTATAGGGCTTTATGATTGAGCCGTTCGCCGACCGCTCCGCCCGGATGGATGAGGGCGAACTGCTCCGCCTGATAGCCCATTTCTTCAATGAGCGCTGCCTGCAATGCGTGGAAGATCATGCACAGGGCCGTCGTCGAGGTCGTGCCCTGCGCGTTCCATTTGTCCGTCTCGCGGTTCACGTGCTGCTTGAGCACGACGTCCGCCGCCTGCGCCAGCGGCGATTCCAGATTCTCCGTCACCGTGATGATCGAAACGCCCTTGGCTTTGCAGATATCCACGATGGGCAGCAATTCCTTCGTCTTGCCGCCGCGGGAGGCGAAGACCATCACGTCGCCCTTCTGCAAAAAGCCTGTCGCGCCGTGGACGGCTTCAGCCGGGGAGATGAACCGCGCCGGGCGCTCGATGCAGCACATGAGGTGCGCAAAGTGCTGACAGATGATGCCCGAATGTCCGCAGCCCGCCGCGCCGATGCGCGGGGCCTGCGCCAGCAGATGCACGGCGCGTGCAAACGCGACCTCGTCAAAATAGTCCTTCATTTCCAGAATGCACTGCGCTTCAATGTCATACGCGGCCTTTGCCGCCTGAATGGATTCCACTTTCACAGAATATTCCTCCTGAAATTTGTTCTGCGAACAGTGTAGCACAAATATTATTTACTTTCAAGAAACTTCATTTTGTGATTCGCTGATTTTTCATGCTGAATTTTGTGTAAAACGCAGAAATCAGCAAATATCATTGATGCATACGCAAATATGGCTTATAATTGGGCTATCTGAGGAAATGAGGTGACCGTATGAACCAGCATACCATCCGCACGCCGTTTTTCGAGATCGGGCCGAAATCCTATCTCTATGGGCAGGACGTTGTCGACCTTGCGATCGCTGCCGACAAAGCCTCTGAGAAATACGGCGTCGATATTATTTTCACAACTCCAATTATTTCAATCAGCGCGGTCAAAGCCGCCACGAAGCATATCCACGTCTTTGCCCCGCACATGGACCCGCTGGAGCCGGGACGCGGCCTTGCCGACATTCTGCCGGAATCTCTGGTCGCAGCAGGCGCAGAGGGCGTCATGCTCAACCATGTGGAAAAGCCGCTGACGCTGGGCGTCCTGAAAAAGACGATTGAGCGCGCCAAGGAGGTCGGCCTGACCACCATCGTCTGCGCGGACTCCATCGTCGAGGCCAGCATGATCGCCAGACTGGACCCCGATATCATCGTGGCTGAGCCCAGCGAGCTGATCGGCACGGGCCTCACCAGCGGCCCGGAGTATGTGGAAGCCGCCAGCCGCGGCGTGAAAGAAGTCAACCCCGACATTCTGGTGCTGACTGCAGCCGGTATTTCCAACGGGCAGGACGTTTATAACACCATCATTGCAGGCGCTGACGCGACCGGTTCTTCCTCCGGCGTTGCCAAGGCTGCCGACCGTGCGGCAATGGTCGATGAGATGATCGCCGCCGTGCGGAAAGCATGGGATGAAAGACATACAAAATAAGTATATAACAAATTGATTTGGAGGACAAACACAATGGAATTTAAGGTTTATCAGAAAGAGCTCGAATTGCAGTCCCGCGGCTGGATTCCCACCTTCCACGACGTTTCCCGTGAGGTCATCGAGGTCGTCAAGGAATCCGGCGTCAAGAACGGCACGGTCTGCATCGCGTCCCACCACACCACTTGCTCCGTCATGATCCAGGAGTGCTCGCATGACATCGACTCGTTCGATCTGGAATACCTGCAGCATGACCTGCTCGACATCATGCGCAAGATGATCCCCGATTTTGCCGAGGAGCATCAGTACCGCCACCCCGGCCCCATCCACGCGCAGTTCGGCCGCTACGTCAATGAGCCGGGCGATTACACCAGCATGAACACAGACGGCCATCTGCGCTCTGTCTTCTTCGGCCGCAGCGAGACCATGACCATCAAGGACGGCGTTCTGGACGGCGGCGAGTTCGCGCACATCTACTGTCGTGATTCCTTTAAACTAATGTGTGGTTTCAGCTATATGGGAACAAATAATTGCCCCCATTACCTAAACGGAGAATGCGATGGTTATGTGGACGCTGAACCACAATTACCTGAGTTAATTCTTGATGAAGATTCCAACATAAAAAGTGGATGTTCCTTTGAACTGCTTCTGAAGTCTCATAACATTGATATTAAAGATATTGAAGTTGGAATTATGAGATTGGTGACATATGACGAGATAACAAATGCCGCAAAGAAACACTTTTCGGCATAGCGGGGAATTAGCAGAAATGCGAAATAAAGGCAGTGACGCACATGGCGTTGGAGGAAAAAGAATTAGCATTAACGATTATCACGCACGTCTATTTGTGAATTCTGCAATGACTATGGCAGATTTCATACTGGCCGTAAGTGAGCGTACTGTGCAAAATTAGAATAATAATAATTTGCGGGTAAGGCGCATTTCTGAACGCCTTGCCCACAAATGTTCAATTTACATCATAAACTCCCTCACGATCCCAGCGCTATCCTGCGAGGTATATCCCCACAGCACCGAGCTGAGTACCTCGACAGCCTCCTTCCGCTTCCGGTAATATGTTCTGGGGTTGATGTCACGGATATACGGGCGAAGCTGGTCAATGATCTCCTCAACGTTTTACAGCTCCTGCGGGGAGAGGTAGGCATAGTAGAGCAGCCAGTAAAATTCTTCGCCGTTTTTATGCTTTGTTCGCATCAGATCTACGGCTCTGTCTACCAGACAGAGCGTTTTAATCTCTTGACGCCGCAGGGGTAATTATGATAATCTATGATTAACAACTGATTTTCATAAAAAGAATGGAGGAGCATGGTGAAATATATCACACGAGAGCTGGAACGAAAATTTTTGAAACTCAATGATTTCTTCAAGGTGATTCTTGTGACCGGGGCAAGACAGGTCGGAAAGACCACGATGCTGAAGCATTTGGCCGCTCCCGACAGAACCTATGTTACGATGGATAACGCAATGGCAAGAGAGCTTGCACAGTCTGATCCAGTCCTTTTCTTTCAGACCTATAAGCCGCCCATTCTCATTGATGAGGTGCAGAAAGCGCCGGAGCTGTTTGAGCAGATCAAATTGATTTGTGACGAAAGCGATGAAAAAGGGCAAATTTGGCTGACCGGCTCCCAGCAGTACAAAATGATGGAACGTGTGCGTGAGACGCTTGCAGGACGAATCGGCATTCTGGAGCTATATAGCTTGTCGGCAAGAGAGAAAGCAGGACTTGTATTTGACACAGACCTGGACTTCTCTTTGGCAACGTTGCAGGCACGACAGAAGAAGCTGCCGAAGAACGATGTGGTGCAGGTATTCAACAGCATTTGGGAAGGCGGCATGCCTCAGGTACAGGGCGTAGATGATGAACTTCGGCAGGAGTATTTCAGCTCCTATATCGACACCTATCTGATGCGAGACGTCGCTGAAGCAGGCGGCATTACCGATGCCGTTCGTTTCCGAAAATTCCTTGTGGGCTGCGCGGCGCTTGTTTCAGAGCAGGTCAATTACTCAACACTTGCAGAATCTGCTGACATTGCTCCAAGTACAGCAAAGGAATGGCTGAAGGTGCTTGTAGGACTTCACATTGTCTATCTGCTTGCGCCGTTCTCTAACAACGAATTGAAGCGACTCAGCAAGACGCCGAAGCTGTATTTCTGCGATACGGGGCTGTGTGCCTACCTTTCAATGTGGCTGACACCGGACACTTTGCGGAATGGAGCTGCAAGCGGTCACTACTATGAGAATTATGTTGTGATGGAGCTTGTAAAGAACTACGCCTACGCAAGATCAAAGGTCAACATCACCTATTTCCGGGATTCCAACGCAAAGGAGATCGACGTCTTTGTGGAGGAAAACAATGTAATTCATCCACTGGAAATCAAAAAGAGTGCGATGCCTGATCGCAGGGAGGTCAAGAAGTATAGCGTAATTGACAAGGCCTCTCTGAACCGCGGCAACGGCGGTATCATCTGTATGTGCGAAGAGCCAATCCCCATAGATGCGGAGAACTGCTTTATTCCGAGCAATCTTATATAACAAAGTTCAAACTGCATTAAGAATGCCGTAAATTTGAAAGTCAAGATCAGAGATGAGCATCAGTATCGTACACAAGCGGATTCACACGGAATCTCTAGGAATTTCCATCTGTGTAAGAGCCGATAATGGAATTTACGATACAGCACAGCACCGGGGAAATCATCCTTAAAAAACAGCACCACTTGCATAGAAAGTGCGGGTGATGCTGTTGCTGTTTTTGTTAATAAGATGAATGTTTCATTAAATTTGTATGATACTAAAAGCTTGTTCGTTAAACACGAAGCGGTCAAGAAGTCCAAAAAACTCCTGAAATTCGTGCTGGATGACGGCACCGGCACCGACAGAGTCATCCTTTCCGGTATCCACGAGTACTACGAGCCGGAAGAGCTCGTCGGCAAGACCTGCGTCGCCATCACGAATCTGCCGCCGAGACCCATGATGGGCATTGCCTCTGAGGGTATGCTCATCTCCGCCGTCCATCACGAGGAAGGCGCTGAAAAGCTGCACCTTCTGATGCTTGATCCGCACATCCCCGCGGGCGCAAAGCTGTATTAATTTGAATTAAAATTACAAAAAGCTGGAATGCACAGACCCTTGTGCATTCCAGCTTTTTTATGGATTTCTGCCCGCAGACCTCATTCCAGTGCGGAGGCCAGTGCGTCGAGCGGGTCGACGGCTTCGCCGTCGCGGAAAACGCTCAGGTGCAGGTGCGGGCCAGTGGCCCAGCCGGTCGCGCCGACGGCGGCGATGACCTGCCCCTGCGCAACTGTGTCCCCGGATTCGACATAGAATGCGCGCAGGTGTGCGTACATCGTCTGCACGCCGTTTTCATGCTCCAGCGTCACATGATAGCCGTAGGCTTCGCTGTAGCTGCAATCCAGCACCGTTCCGGCCGCGACGGCCAGCACATTTTGTCCCGCCTCGGCTTCGAGATCAACGCCGCTGTGAAACGATTCCTTCTGCGTCAGCGGGTGGACTGTCCAGCCATACGCATCCGTCACGGCTGCGTCCGCGTCCTCCAGCGGCCAGACGTAGGCGGGGGCTTCTGCTTCCGGCTCCTGCGCGGCAGGGGCCGGAGTTATAACCGGGTCAATGTGAATGACCGGCTGATTAACCGGCGCTTCGGGTGTTTCGGCCTGCTCCTGCATGGCGGCAGGCGCTTCCGGGACGCGTGCAGCGGTCTGCGCCTGCGTTGCAAGTACGCCTGCGGCAAGCAGGAACAGCACGGCGGTCAGTGCGCCTGTCCAGACAGGCAGTCTGCGGAAGCGCAGAATCGCGCGGACGCGCTCCTCCGCACAGCTTTTTGCAAAGCTGCTGCAAAGGGGAGAGGGCTTCGTCTGCCGCTGCGCCATGTCAAGAAGCGCCAGCGCGTAGGGCTTCTTGCAGGCCGGGCCGAGCGCACGCAGAACGGCCTCGTCGCAGGCCAGCTCCATATCGCGGTTCGCAAGGCGCACCATAATCCAAACCAGCGGGTTCCACCAGTACAGGCACAAACAGACAATCAGCAGCAGCTTGCGCAGGCAGTCTTTGCGGCGGATATGCGCCAGCTCATGTGCCAGAACAAGCTGAAACTGCGGCTGACCGGCCGGCAGATCGTCCGGCAGCAGTACCGTCGGGCGGAAAACGCCGAACGTCAGCGGGGCGCGGCGGCTTTCGGTCACACAGATCCTCGGGTCGCGCAGAAAGCGGAACCGATCAAGCAGCGCGTCGACGGACGGCTGCGGCAGAATGCGCCGGGGATGGAACCGGCGCGTCGTGCAGACATAGCCGGCTGCCAAATACGCGGCAAGCAGCGCTGCGATCCCGAACCAGAGCAGCAGCCGCCAGTCCGTCCCCGTTCCGGCGGCGGACGCGGTCTGCGCCGCAGAGAACTGCGGGAAGGGGAGCAGCGCAGACGCAATAGGCGCGGTCTGCGGCTCCGCCGTGCCGCGCAGCAGGTTCCAGACGCTCAGCCGCGTCGGGATCTCGACCGGCAGCAGGAACCGAATCGCGGCGGTGCACCAGAGCGCCGGGAAAAGCCTTCGGGGCAGATGATCTTTCAGCGTCAGCCGCAGCGCGAGGATCAGGAGAACCAGCGCGCTTCCGCCAAGGACTGCCGCCTGCACACCCTTCATGCCTCCTGCGCCTCCACCAGCGCGCGCAGCCGCGCCAGCTCGTCTTTGGACAGCGAGCGGTCGGACAAAATCGATGCGAACAGCAGCTCTGCCGAGCCGCCAAAGACCTTGTCGACCAGCGAATCGGCCTCCTCCTTCTGCGCCTGCCGCTTGGTGATCGCCGCATGGCAGACAAAATTTGGCTCCCGCCGCTCGATCGCGCCCTTGTCGATGCATTTTTTGATCACGGTATAGGTTGTGTTCTTGTTCCAGCCGATGGAATCCGCCAAGCGGAGGGAAATTTCCTTTGCCGTGCGGTCATTCTCCTGCCAGAGCACCTCCATGACCTTCCATTCCGAATCAAACAGCTTCATGAACAGCCTCCCATTCCAACTCTTACGTCCAGACTATCACATTCGTCCAAATCTGTCAAGAGGACTTGACAAATGCAGACTATTGTGATAGTTTACAAATAGACTATCGCGATAGTACAGCGAGGAAAGGAGGTTCCGCATCCCTTTTACACAAACAACCAACCATACATACAGCAAGACAAAACGCATATTAGAAATTTGCGGCTGCCGTCCAACTTTTTCTTTTGCTTCTCCAAAAGAAAAAGCTGCAAAAAGAAAACGAACCCGGGGGGATTTCGATTTCCCCCCCCGGAGCTCCCTTGAACCGACCATAAAAACCGCTTCGGTTTTTATGGGGATCTGCGACCAATCTGCAGCTGCCCAATGGGCCGATGTGGGCATCGGCCCCTACAGGACTCCGGCGAATCCGCACTGCCCTGCAAATTTTGAACGCAGAGCGGATTTACCGCGGCCATTCAAAGGCAGCTGCTTTCAAATTCGTTGTACCGTGACAGGCGGCGCGTAGAATCGTGCCCGTAAGGTGACTCGGTGTGTTCGCAACGATTAAAAAACCGGTTCCTGCCTGAACCGTATCCGCAGAACGCACCAATCGTAACCAGCGCCCCTTTTCTCCTCCTTCTTTTCCGGCAAGACGGAAAAGAAGGGGCCGCCGGAGGCATCCCACCCTCACACACCCGAATCCAAAGGAGGTCATGATGAAGAAAACCCAACGGCTGACCGCCGTTTTTCTGCTTTTACTTATACTCTGCGGCTGCTCGACACCGACAGCCCCGGATACCATAGTCATGCCGCAGACATCTGCGGAAACCCGCACAGAACCCGCGCCTGTTTCAGCAGAACCGGAACCCGGCGTGTTTCATCCGGAATACGAGCAGACCGCGCTGCCGGAGCCGCTTTCGGCCGTCACGGTGCTGACCGTGCTGGACGGCACGTTCCTTCTCGGCGGCGTTTCGGAGACGGGGCTTGCGCTCGTGCGCCTGACGGCGGAGGGAAAAAGCGAAGAACTCCCGCTTCCGGGCAGCACGGAGTATCTCTACGCGCTCTGCCCGGACGGGGCAGGCGGGGCGTGGCTGCTCTGCGGAAGCCTGCCGAAGGGCTATTTCGATGCGTTCGGAAACTTCCGGTTCCTTTCAAAGGAGCCGGAGGGCAAGCTTGCGCTGGCCCACTATGACGCCGCGTTCGCCTTGCAGGAGATCGTGCTCCTGCAGACGCAGTACACCGACCGCTTTTTCCAGCTGTGCAGGCTTGAAGGCGGCTTTTGCATGATGAGCGCATCGCTGCTTATCCGTCTGGATGAGGCGGGCGCGGAAACGTCGCGGCAAAGTCTGGACGCAAAGGACGGCTGGAGCTTCGCGGCCATACAGGAGGCGGACGGCGTTCTGTATGTCCTGACGCGGAATTTCTACGGCGAAGAGCTGCCGGAGCTGCGCAAATTCGCGCCGGATACGCTTTCTGCGCTGGAGGCCGATACCTGCACCTCGGAGGTCATCGGGCTTGGCCTGTGCGCGGACGGACGGCTGCTGATGGGGAACAGGGAAGAGCTCTTCGCGTATGATACCGGTTCCGGAGAAACCGAACCGCTTGTCCGCTGGCAGGAGCTTGGGGCGAACGTGCTCGTCGAGCAGCCGTGGGAACTGGAAGACGGATATCTGCTCTTTTCGCCGGGCGATACATCGCTCCAGCGCCTGCGCCGCGTTCCCGGACAGGCGCCGGAGCGGACGGTTCTGACGCTGGCGGTCGTGTGCGGCGATACACCGTTCGGAGCGTTTACGCAGATGCTGCAGGACTTCAATCTCAGTCAGGACGCGTACCGGATCGACTGGACACTCTACACGGATTCGCAGTACGCGGACGGCGAACCGGCCGATCTGCTGCGCACGGAGCTTATCGCCGGACGCGGGCCGGATCTGTTCGCATTTTATACCAACGGTTATACCCCCGCCCCGCTTGCGGCGGAGGACGTCTGCGCGGATCTTTTGCCGCTGCTGGGCGATGAACTGACGCGCGACGCGCTTCTGCCGGGGTTATTCGACCTGATGCAGCCGGACGGCGCGCTCTATCAGCTGCCGCTGACCGTCTCAGTCGACACGCTCGTCGCGCCGTCGCGCCTCATCCCGGAGCCGGGCGCGACGTTTGCCGAATTTGAACAGGCGCGCAGCCAGATGCCGGACGGCTGGGTCCCCATCGATTCGTGGAACACGCCGGGCAACCTGTTCGCCTTCTGCGTTCCGTTCTGCATCGGCGCGTATGCAGACAGGGAAGCCGGAACCTGCGACTTTGAAACGCAGGGCTTTAATGACTGCCTCGCGTGGTGCAAGGCATGGGGCGGCGACGGCTCGACCCCGGAGGAGCCGGAGATGACGCTGGTCAAGCTTACAAGCATCCGGGGCGTTGACCAGCTTGCCGGGCGGAGCGAATATGTAGAGAAAAACTGGTTCGGTGAGCCGGGATATACCTATGCGGGCTTCCCAGCGCAGTCCGGCAGCGGCAGCGCGTATCAGGTTTTGTCGAGCCTCGGCCTCGGCCAGCAGTGCAGCGATCCGGACGGCGCGAAGGCGTTTTTCGAGTTCTGCTTTTCCTATTCGCAGGACGGTGCGCTTCCTGCAAGCTTCCAGCGCCTGCAGTCGGAGCTGGCGGCATACAGGGCCGCTGACTCGGACGGCGGAGAGAGGACGGTCAGCGAGGCGGATGCGGCGCAGTTTTACGAGCTGCTGAACGGCATCACCGTGCTGGCGGGGCTGGACGGCCAGCTGACCGAGATCCTGCAGGAGGAGGCGGCCGGTTATTTTGCCGGCAGCATGACGGCGGAGCAGGCCGCGCGGAATATCCAGTCCCGCGCAAGCCTCTATTTGCAGGAGCACCGCAGGGCATGACAAAGCCCCGGCAGAGCCGGGGCCTGGGTCAGCGCCTGCTGACCTCATAATCTTCGTCGCGGAAGATCCAATCGTCCAGATCGCCGCAGTCGGCGGGTCCGTTGTTTCTGTATGTCATATTCGCTGCCTCCTTTTTTCTCGATCCAGACTAGTATATGGAGGCGCGCATGAAAATGCGCGTGAAATATGACGCCGCTCCGCAAGCAGCTGCGCTTCCGCAGAGCCGCGCGATGCACGGGGTCAGGCAGACTGAAACAGGATCAGAGAAAAGTAACGGATCTTCCCGTCGTCCGCCCAGCATTTCATGTGAACAGCGTCGGCCATCCTCTGCGCGTCCACGCAGTAGGCCGACATACAGGACGCGTGCTTCCACGGGCCTGCACCCATCATCAGAAGATCGGTCAGACCGTCCGCACGCATCTGCTCCATAAGCTGCTCGGTCAGCAGATTCTGGTGCTTCTTCGCGGCCTTCTGCTCCGCCGTATCCCAATAATCGACGGGGGTTGTTTCGATCATCAGGATCAGCGCCGTCTGGTACCGCCGCATATCCGCCGTCATTTCCTCGACCGTTCCGCTCATCGGCGGACAGGCCGGGAGAACGCCGTAATTGCCGCAGAGGTTCTGCGCACAGAACCTGCGGTATTCCGGCACAACGACCAGTTCCCGCACCGGCAGAACTGCTGCGTCCGTAAATCCGGACGCCTTTGCCATTGCAGCATAATCCCGCATGGAACCCTCTCCTGTCTTGAACTGTCTTTGCGGTCATTATAGCGGTTCGCCGCCGCATTGTAAAGTGCTGTGCGGCACCTATGCCGTCTGCGTGTAGTCCTGCAGTGCCTGCTGAAGCGCGGCAAGGGCCTTTTTCTCGATGCGGGACACATACGACCGGCTGATGCCGCACTTTGCGGCGATCTCCCGCTGCGTCAGCGGCGTCCGGTCGCCGAGTCCATAGCGCAGCGTGATGACCATCCGCTCACGCTCTGACAACACCTCGTTCATGACCTCGTAGAGCTTTTTGTATGTCTGCCGCGCGCTCAAGTCCTCGAACAGATCCTCGTCCGAGCATAAAACATCCATCAGCGACAGCGCGTTCCCGTCCTTCCCCGTCTCAATGCAGTCCGAAAGCGAAACATCCCCCGCCGTCTTCTTCATCGACCGGAAGTACATCAGGATCTCATTCGCTATCCTCTCCTAACGGATACATAGGTTGCTCAACAGGGGGCAAATCCGCCTCTCCATCCTCCGCAAAGAGGTACACATAGGCGTTTTTGCCGTCCCAGACCACCTTTTTGACGATGGTGCGCAGCAGGCGGCGTTTTTCCTCCAGCGTGGCAGAATCCACCGCGCTGGCAAAGGATTCGATCATCTCCTGATGGAAGGCGAACTCCTGATGGAGCATCCGGCTCTGTTCAGTCAGGGCTTCCAACTCAGAAAGCCTCATCTGCTGCGTCTCGCTCTCCTGATGGAGCGCGTCGATCTGCTCCATGACGTACTTCGCGGAGGTGTCGCTGGCAACGGACAGGGACTCCACCAGCCGTTTGATGCGCTCTTCCGTCTCGGTGTGCTTTTCCCGGAGCAGCGCAAGCTCTGCGTCGTAGCCCTCCTTGCTGCCGCTGATGACTTTTTTGGTCTGCGCCAGCAGCCGGGTAAGGGTCTCCTTGTCGGCGGAAAGCTTGCGGATCTCCTCGATGATTTTAGCGTCCAGCGTGTTGCCGTTGCAGTTTTTCATAGAGCAGACCGTGCCGTGGCTGCGCTCCTTGGTGGAGCACATGTAGGTGTAGATCAGTTCGCCGTCCGCCGTGCGGCGGTTGGTCAGCTTCGGGCGCATGTAATCGCCGCATTCGCCGCACCGTAAAAGGCCGGACAGCAGCGCCACATTGCTGCGCGGTCTGCGGTAGCTCTTGGATTTGTTCACGTCCAGCATGGCCTGCACCTGCACCCAGTCGCTGCCCGCGATGATGCCCGGATGCTTACCCACCGCCACGATCCATTCCTCCATGGGGCGGATCTGGTTTGCCTTGCCGGGGCGCTGAAGGGTGCGGTTGTATGCCATGACGCCGTGCTCGCCGTCGAATTCTGCGCGCTCGGCAAACAGGTCAACATTGTTTTCTTTCAGATACTGATACGCCGTGTCGTCGGCGATCATGTAGACCGGGTTCGTGAGAATACCACGGATGGCAAAGCGGGTAAACTGCTTGCCGCGCTTCGTGACACAGCGATGCTCCAACAGATACTGATCGGTCTTGCTGAGAGAGCCGGTCTCCATGAACACCTCGAAGATCGTCTTGACCAGCTGGATTTCCTCCGGGATGGGTTTGAGCTTGCAGGCC
>OHKK01000591.1_pt1 | contig 17698 bp, 13 predicted proteins | sample 1568811 | NCBI WGS metagenome assembly OHKK01 (sample SAMEA3879568, study PRJEB24766) | human gut metagenome | biome: human-associated habitat; feature: feces | place: USA | collected 1985/1987
TGCGATGGATATATTTCTATCCACGCCCTCCGTGTGGAGGGCGACATATCACCTCTTTTCGGATTGTCTTTACCGATCCGATTTCTATCCACGCCCTCCGGGTGGAGGGCGACGGTTATCACTTGTCCACGTAACGGCCTGCGGCGCATTTCTATCCACGCCCTCCGGGTGGAGGGCGACTTTCTCCGAAATGGCGAAAATGTATAAAAATTATATTTCTATCCACGCCCTCCGGGTGGAGGGCGACAATGTACCAAAAGCAAATTAGACACACAGCGATTGATTTCTATCCACGCCCTCCGGGTGGAGGGCGACGCGGAGCAGAGCGACGCGGGCGGCGGCTGATCTTATTTCTATCCACGCCCTCCGGGTGGAGGGCGACTGATACCGTGCATGCTATCGGCACGGGCTTGCTTTATTTCTATCCACGCCCTCCGGGTGGAGGGCGACGATCTTTCATTTGTCGATACCCCGAGCGGGCGCGATTTCTATCCACGCCCTCCGGGTGGAGGGCGACCTGCGCCGTAGCGTTCCGGGTCGAGCGGAATATTATTTCTATCCACGCCCTCCGGGTGGAGGGCGACTCGTCATTGTGATATAATAAAATTTGAAGATAAAAAATTTCTATCCACGCCCTCCGGGTGGAGGGCGACTAAGCTTGCCGCTTTCTTAAACAAAATGCTCGAAATTTCTATCCACGCCCTCCGGGTGGAGGGCGACTCGGGTATAGTAGCGGAGTAAGATAAGCTTGCACAAAATTTCTATCCACGCCCTCCGGGTGGAGGGCGACCACAAATGTTCCCGGTACGTTTCATCAAAGATCGATTTCTATCCACGCCCTCCGGGTGGAGGGCGACCGCAACGGCGGCGACGCGTATTTCTCGGATATGACATTTCTATCCACGCCCTCCGGGTGGAGGGCGACATAATTTCGTCAATTTTTCCGAGCCTGTCCGCAAATATTTCTATCCACGCCCTCCGGGTGGAGGGCGACCATCGGTCTTTAGTACCGTAAAATCATTGATAGATATTTCTATCCACGCCCTCCGGGTGGAGGGCGACGCTTTGTGCCGGAACTTAACTGGCAAGGCGCTTTTATTTCTATCCACGCCCTCCGGGTGGAGGGCGACCATCGCAAGGTACGCCGCAAGCACGTCGCCGCGATTTCTATCCACGCCCTCCGGGTGGAGGGCGACAACATTATCCCCGTCGTTGAACTGGATATACCCATTATTTCTATCCACGCCCTCCGGGTGGAGGGCGACGCAAATGTTCCATACAGCCCTCCAGAACGCCGTAATTTCTATCCACGCCCTCCGGGTGGAGGGCGACAGCAAAAACGGACAAAGTTTTCGTCTGTTTTTGCGCAAAAGGGAGAAGAATTTGCCTCTTTAAGACGCGAAAAGAGAAAATTTGCCGGTGGCGTTTTAAAAAGGACAAATTTTGGGTTTTGATTTGGTGCGAAGGAAGCGGGAAAAGCGTGTGTGCTTTGGCTTCGCACTGCGGGTAATCAGATGAGCAGGACGGAATCCTGCGCGTAGGCGGGCTGTACGCCGACGTGCTCTACATTTTGCTTATATTGATTGCCGAGGCGGTAAAACCGCAGGCTGTCCGTTTCGGGCTCGATGAGCGCGGTGAGCTCTGCCTTCAGTGTAACATACTGCGCGGCGGTCAGCAAGCACTCGAAAACGGAATTTTGTACGCGCTGCCCGTGGTCTACGCACTTTTTGGCGACTTTGCGGAGACGCTTTTTCCCGGCGGCGGTCTCCGTGTTGACGTCGTAGGTAATTAAGACCAGCATTTTGACCTCACTTCCAGAAAAACGGCGGATACGCTTCCAGATCGCCGCGCAGGGTGCGGGCGAGCAGGAGCGCCTGCACGTAGGGCACGAGCCCCCACGGAATCTTCTCTTTTAAAAACGGGTGCGTGATCTGCTCCTGCTTTTTGCTTTGCCATGCGCCGAGAAATGCGCGGCGACCGTCGTCCGTTAAAAGCACGGCACCGCTTTCCTGCTTTTGCAGGTGCTTTGCGGTGATGATCTTGCGGTTCACGCAGGAGAGCACAAAGCGGTCGGCATACACGGCGCGCAGCTCCTCCATGAGGTCGAGTGCGAGACTGCGGCGACCGGGTCTTGGACGGTGCATGAAGCCGATGTACGGGTCGAGCCCGGCACTTTCGAGCGCGGCGGTACAGTCGCGCGTGAGGAGTGTATAGGCGAACGAAAGCAAGGCGTTGATGTTATCGAGCGGTGGTCGGCGGCTGCGCGAGGTAAAACGGAAGTCGCTTTGCTGCTGCAAAACGAGGTGGTTAAACACACCAAAATACAGCTTTGCGGCTTCGCCCTCTAAGCCGAGCAGCTGAGCAGGGTCTTCGCAGGAGGCGATGAGCGGCAAAGACTGTGCCATTTGTACGGCGGCTGTTTTAAGCGCCTCCACGGGTACGCGCTGGGGGTGGTCACGCGTGGCGCGCTCCAAGACCCAGCGGGCGTTATAGACCTTGCCGAGGATGAACCCGCGGGCGTAGCGGCAGCTTTGATAGGGATCGTCGGACACGCGATTCTGTGTTTGCCGCAGGAGGACGTTGCCGTGCTCTTCGCCGACGGTGCGTGCCAAAAACTGCCCGCGCGGGGAGAAAAACGCGATGTCCACACCGCGCTGCACGCAGGCACCCATCAAGGCGGGACTTGCGCCGGCGTAGGAGAAACAGAGAATGCCCTCGAGCGTGTGCAGCGGAAAGCGCGCGACTTCCTTTTGCTCGCGGCTGATAACGACATTTTCGCCGTTTACGGAGAGATACGCGTCTTCGCTGAGCACGAACAGGGTGTTGAGCAGTTGTCTCACGGGGTATCCTCCTCGCTTTCAAAAATATGGGCGCGCAGGTATGAGACGGGGTCTGCACGGCTGCACAGCACCGGCAGGCAAATCGATTTTAACGAGCAGGCGTTGCAGTGCTTGCCGGGTTTGACTTTTGGTGTGTAGCCGCGGGCGAAATAGCGGTTCATTTCGGCAGCGGTGTCTTCCGTTTTGCGGCGGAGTTCTTCCGTGAACGGAACAACCTCGCGGCGGCGCGTTTCTATGTAGTAGAGCGCACCTGCGGGGATATCGCACACGAGCATTTCTTCAAGCGCCATAGCTTCGGCGCAGAGCTGCAAGCGGTCGGCATCGGTCTCTTTTTCGCGGCCGTGCTTGTACTCGATGGGGTAGGGCAGCCAAAATCCGGGCTGCCCCTCTAAAGAGATGCCGTTTTTGTCTTTATGAAACTCTACGACGTCGCACGCGCCGGAGAGGTTCAATTTACGGCTGAACACGCGCATGCCGCGCACGGTGAAAACGTTGTCGCGCTTTTCGGACAACGTTTCATCGTGGCAGCGGACGTGGTCGAGCTGCCCCTGTGCGGTGCGGGCATTTTCCTGCCACTGCTGCTCGATGTGGATGAGCGCCCACTGGCGGCGGCAGAACGCGAAGTGCTGGATGCCGGACATTAAAAGTCCGTCTTCACGCGCATCCATTTAGGAAAGACGTTCGCAGGTGACGCCTTCGGGCAGGTCTTCGGAAACGGTGACGGTGTAATCGGAGAATTTGCGCGGGACGGCTACGCCGTCGACCTTTTTAACCGTTACGGCATCGAACAGCTTATAGGAAGCGGCGTTGCCAAGCTCGGACGCATGCTTGAAGATGATGAGCTCGCGCACGGCCATTTTGCCGCGGGCGGCGCTGTGGTCGTTTTCAAACATATTGAGAATGGCCTGCCAGAGCATTTGAAGGTCTTCTTCGGAGAAGCCGGTCACGCGGCGGGCGAGGTTGGCGGAAACGAAGCCCTCTGCGCGGTAAAGGCCGTAGGGCACGACGTATTTGCGGCCCATTTCGGTAGTTTTGTTCTGGGCGTCGGATTCGGTGGTGATGGCAGTGCGGGTGATGGTGACCTCCTGCGGCACGATGGGGTCGATGGAGCGGGCAAAGCCGAGCTGCACCGGGCCGCGCACCTGACCGCAGTTTAAAGCGCCCTTTACGAATGTTGTCATGACTGCGCCGAATGTGCGGATGTCGAAAAACTCGCTGCACATAAAGTCACGGAGCTTGAGGTCGATATCCGGGTCATTGCTGCGGAGCTTTGTCACAATCTTTTTGGCGTCCTTGCCTTTTTGGATCTCGGCAAGCTCTTCGCCGATGCCGAGCGCTTCGCCGGCTTCGAGGTCGCTGCGGTTGAGCGGCACCTGATCTTTAATGTAAATGCGCCAGCCGGACTCATCTTCCTTGACGTCCTGCACGTAGTTGCGGATCTTGCGCTTTAGGCACACATCGGTTATGATGCCGTTGCCGGTTTCCGGGTCTACGCGCGGCATGTTGCCGGCATCGGGGTCGCCGTTGGGGTTGCCGTTTTCCACATCGAATAAGATCACGAAATCGTAGCGGTTTTGAATGGGTTCACGCATGGTTATGCCTCCTCTTTCTGTTCGGTGGTGTCTGTCTTTTTCTTAAAATATTCCTGACGCTGCTGGTAGTAGCCGAGCTGGAACGCGCCCTGTTCTGCGAGCATAAGCTGCTTTGGGAAGGTTTCGCCGAGCTTGTCCGAAAGTTCGCCGATGGATTTATCCAGTGCAATCCGCTGACCCTCGTTGAGCTTTGCGAGGTGCTTCTGCGCTAAATTGATGAGCGAGGGGAACACAAGGCTCGGCGTAGCGGAAGCGGAGTTGAAAAAACGGTCTTTGATGGTGGTGTTGATGTTGGGATTTGCGGCTTCCTGCGTGCGCTCCAAAACGGCGAACAGGCGGCCGAGGTTGTAGGGGATATTGGTGCTTTCTTTGTTTACGGACACGGTCAAAACCTCCTTTGGACAAAGCGGGTCTTCGTTTTTAGAATAATAAGCTTTTATGACGGACGCGCGCGCCCAGGTGACATTGTGCTCGGCGCGGATGCGCTGCACGGTGCCGTTTAGTAAAGTGGCGGGGTAGCGCGTATCGTTTAGAATGGAAGTGAGCAGATCGCCGGAAAGGCGCGGGAAGGATTTTTGCAGCTCTTCATCGGCTTTTTTCCAGTCTTTGGAAAAGCGGACGGCAGAGCGCGCGAGGGTGTAGGGCCAAAGCGTGTCGAATTTTTCGTAGGCCGGGCGGGTGATCTCCAAACGCTCGTAATGGGCGTTCACGTTTTTGGCGAGCTTTGTGAAGGTATCCTGCCAGAAAAAGCGAACGGAAAGACGCGCGGCGTTCGGCGCGAGCCCCAGAATGTAAAAGTGTGTATCGGGGCTGAGGTGCATGTCCTGTAGGTCGGCTGTTCTGCCGGATACGAGTTTTTGAATTGCGCCTAAAATGTCGTTTTCACTCCAATCGGACTGCTCCTGCGGACCGAAAAGCATAGCTCCCGCAAATGCGGCGATGGCAGGATCGGCATTCTCCACCCAATATACGACGGTGACGTCGCCGATGCGGCGGACATTATCACTGCGCAGCAGGTAGTTTAGCGCCTGCGTGTAGGCGGTCATGGCGTAGGTGCTGACGGGAGCGTTCTCGCCCTGCTCGTGCCCGTAGGAGCAGAAGGCATCGGCGTTGAACGAAACGAGCGATGCGCCGGAGCTTTGTGCGCCGCGCACGCCCTGAATGTTGCCGTGCAGACGCGCGGCGGGGGCGAGCCTGCCGGTGACACTGCACCGGGTGGGCGTGTCGGAATCTGAAGCAGAATCATAGGCCTGCTGCCACGCGGCGGCGATGTCAGAGTCGTTTGCCGCGGGCTTATTGTTATAATAAAAGATCAGATTGCCGCCCTTATAAATTTCCGAAAGATAGGGCTGCAAAGCAGGGTGCTCGACGGCAGAGGGGGAATTCCAGGTATCGAAAAATGCACGGACGGCCGCGGCAGCCTCACCGGGGGTATCTTTCAAAATTTCCAGATGCTTTTCTCGGCTGGCTTCAAAGCAAGCTTTGGTGCGCTCGGGCTTACCCTTGTCGTCCACGCCGAGCAGGTAGGAAGACGTATCACACAGAAAATTTGCCGCAACACCGGAAGAGCGCTTGATCTGTGCGGGCACAGCGAGCCGCTGCGGCGGCATCTTTTTACCGTTTGGAGAGGACTTTTGGAGGGGAGAAACATCGAAAAGGGAACCGTCCGGATTTAGGTCCAGACGCCAGCCGACATTGACTTTGCTCCAGCCCGGGCGGTCAATCTCACCGCGGGCAAGGAGCGCTTCGTAATACTGAACTAAGGCTTGCAGGATCATCTGAACACCTCGCAGCCGGCCACCTGAATGACACCGTGCTCCATTTTGGCACGGAAATACAGGGGCGTGATATTTTGTGGGTCGGAATAATCGAAATCGTACAGCATAAAGCCGAGGTCGCGCGTCTCGGCAATCGTCGGGATCGGGCCACCCTCCCACTGCTTGAAGTGTGCGGGAAACTCGCGGCAGCCGAAGTACGGGGTGGAAAAGCACTGGCCTTTTCTCATGCGGCGCGTGACGATGTCCTGAAACTTGCCGGGGTTATCGCCGGGTGCGGCTTTTTCCGGCAGCATCTCGAACTCCGCTTCGATGACATAGTGGACGTTCGTCAGCACCATGGAGGCACGCTGGACAATTTGTTTCGTCGTGACGAGGTACGGCTCATCTTCTTTACCCTGCGCGATGCGCATGGCGGTGCCCCCGAGAATTTTGCTTTTTACCTCGTTGCGCCGAATGGTGGTAAACTCGATGGGGTTCAAAACGTAGATGCGGCGGATATGCCAGCGTATTCCGGGGTGATAATACAGACTTTCAACTATACCGCGCGCGGCGGACGGGGTGGGGACATCGTAGCTTACACGCTCGACTTTCATCTCTCCGCGTGTGAATAACGCATACGGGCCCCAGACTTCCAACTGAATCAATAAGATCAACTCCGTTCAGACTTCAACTAAGTTTTATTTGTTAATTTGATTATAATGCGAGGGAAAATAATTGTCAATAGGTTAAGTTGAGTTTTTCTTGCAAATTTTGAAAAGAACCGTATAATAGGAGAGTAAGGTCGGTTCAAACTTGAACTGTGGGTAGAAACAACTACGTTTTATTTGTATAGAAGGGTCGGTAAGGTTTGCCTTACCGGCTTTTCTATTTTATATAAACAGAGCGGTTTCGGTTTGGTCGAGGGTGAGGCCGAGGGCACTGTCGTAGCGGCGGGGATCGGCGAGAACATAGAGCGCGCCGCCGTCGATGCTCTGCACGGCGCCGGCTTCGCGCAGGGCAGCGAGCTGCTGCGGGTAGACGTTCACACTGTACTGCCCGAGCTTTCTGAACAGGGTGCGGCTGCGTTCGCCGCGATACAGCTGCTCGACGAGGGCTTCGCCTTGGTCGATCGGGATATACACGGGCGTGGTGCAGCTTTCGATGACCCGTACCTTTTCCGCAACGGAGGCGAACGGGAGCATCTCGTTTTCGAACGCTATGAGAATTTTCTCACGGTCGAGATCTTCTTTGCCGTACAAATCGCGATAGAACTCAAAATACGCGCGGATTGCAGCTAACGAAGTGATGTCCTCCATGCGTTTTGAAATGTTCTTCATGGCTGCGGCGGGCTGGCGCATGTAGGGCGGCGGGGTGGTGTTCTGGACGGTGAAGACGGTCACGAGGCTTTCATCTAACGGGCGTTTGCCCTCGCGATTGCAGCGGCCGGCGGCTTGCAGGACGGAATCAAGCCCGGCTTCTTCGCGGTAAACGCGCGGGAAATCCACATCGACACCGGCTTCGATGAGCGAGGTGGAAACGACGCGGCAGGGCAGGCCGATTTTTAGGCGCTCGCGAATTTCCTTAATGCGCGCTTTGCGGTGGACAGGGCACAGGTGCGTGGTGAGGCAGTACGCGCCGTCTTTTGGCAACGCTTGATAGATTTTCTGTGCGTCTGCGATGCGGTTGACGATGCAAAGCACCTGCGGCAGCGCGATGAGCTCGGCGGTGAGCGATTCTGTGTTGTCAAATGTGTGCTGCGCGATTTTCGTGCGGCGGAAGGTCTCGAAATTTTCAGGGACATCGGGACAGATCTCTTTGATCGGCAGGTCGATTTTCAAATCGGCAAAAACACCGTCTAACGCGGGCTGCGTGGCGGTGCACAGGACGACAATGACGCCGTACTTTCGGGCAAGCTCGGCAAGCGCCGCCGTGAACGGCTTTAGGTACGGCATGGGCAGCGTCTGCACTTCGTCTAAGATGAGCACGCTGTTGGCGAGGTTGTGTAGCTTGCGGCAGCGGGCGGGTTTGCTCGCAAACAGGGACTCAAACAGCTGCACGGTGGTCGTGGCGATGACGGGGGCGTCCCAGTTTTCTGCGGCCAGCATTTTGCGGTACTCTGCGGGGTTCGGGCTTTCGGAAAAGAGATATTCCGCGCTGCTGTGGTGCTCGATGACGTTTTCCGTGCCGAAGATTTTTTCAAACGTATCGGCGTTTTGGTCGATGATGGACGTGTACGGCGCGGCGTAGATGACGCGGCTCATGCAGTTTTGCACGGCAGCGGTCAGCGCAAATGCCATGGCAGCGGTCGTTTTTCCGCCACCCGTCGGCACGGTAAGCGTATAAACACCTGGTGCGGCGGTGCTGCCGGAGGCTTTGCACGCATCCAAAATGGCGCAGCGCTTTCGGTTGAGCTCGGTTTTGGGCGGATACCACGGTGCGATGTACGTTTCCAAGCGGTCGAGCAGCGCAGGGAGCGCATCGTAGTTGCCGCGCGGGGCAAGTGCGCCGTCCATAAAGGTTTCGGTGTCGATGAAATCGGCATCAACAAGGCAAGAAAACAGCATGCGGATATAAAACGAGAGCCGAAACCCGGTGTTGAATTCTCGCATGTTAAAGGGCTTGACCGGCGGCAGAGTGACTTCGGTTTTCCAATCGTCATACGGTTCGAGGTCGCGTTTTAAGCGGCCCGAGAGGGTAGCGTCGTTTTTGGTATCGGCGCGGGAGCCGAAATTCGGTATGCCGCCGTGATGACCTGCGATGGCGAGCGCCAGATACCCGACACCGTGCGCGCAAGCTTCTTTTGCGCCGGCCGTGGAGTGGTCTACGCGCACGCCGCCGTCTAATCGATGCTGAAAGGCATCGCTGTACTTGCCGATGTCGTGCAGTAAACCGAGCAGATAGCCGTCTTCCTCCGCGCCGAACGCGGCGGCAAACTGCTTTGCAAGCTCTGCCGTGCCGGTGAGGTGTTCGTATACGGTTTGCTCGCGGGGATGATCTTCACTTATATGTGCCAGCTTTTTCGCCATAAAATCACCTTTTCGTCTTTGTTAAGACCATCATAGCACGGGAAAAGTACAATGTAAATATATTTAATTTGAAGAATAGGTAAGGTGAGCGGAAAAGCGACAGGCGGGGGTGGGAGTAGAAAATCATTTGCGATATTCGGAAAAAATATGTATTTAATGTTTAATGAGAAGTTTTGAGGTTTGCATAGAGAAATATTGACAAATAAGAACTGTTACGTCATACTTTAAATAAACTGAAATCGGCAGAAAAGGAGAGAATACAGTTGGCAAAGCTTTTTGATACGGCGGATGCAGAGCGGTTGATACAGGAACATCGCATGATGCTGGAAGAACTGGATGAGATTGCACAGTACGAAGACAACGTGCAGATAGATATTGAAAAAGCAGCAAATCTGGTCGTGACCCGAAACGTATTAGACGTGCTTCGAGATATTCCGGTAGAAGAGATCAATCGTGAAAAAGGCGGATTTAGAGTGAAAGCACTTCGAGACCACGGATTTCGTTCGATCGCAGATATTGTTGCAGCCAATGTGTATTCGATCAGTTCGGTGCATGGTATCAGCGAAGATGCAGCGTATTCCATAAAGCGTATAGCGAATAATATGGCAGACAAGGTGCGAGAAGGCGCAAAGATCAAACTGAGTGTTGATAACAAAACGCGGGAATCGACAGCTTTAGTGACAGCATTATCTAAATATGTTTATGCGAGGGAAACGACAAAAGAATGTCGTGGCTTGATTACTGAGAATAGAAGACAAATCGAATATGCGATAGAAGATTTGTTATTATCTCAGAAAAGATTGAAGTGGATATTTGCATCATCGGCTAAAAAACAAAAAGCAGTGGATGCATATAAATTTTTGGATTCTTATAGAAATGGAAACTATGGTCAAAGAGTCCGGGAACAAAAGACAATATTTGAAAACACAAAACGGATCAACGGAATAGATGCTTGGAAAGAATTTTCCGAACATTCGGTTTCGTTTTTCAATGCTCTTGAAAATATTGTCCCGGGAACACTCGGTAACGATGATTCAATATACGGACTGCCGGAAGAACTCGCAAGAGAAGTACAAGAGGAATGTTTTTTCCCGGATGGTTTGCTGTGCGAGCTGCGTCGTTACCAGGAATGGGGCGTTAAATATGCACTGCACCAAAGGCGCGTTCTTCTCGGAGATGAAATGGGACTTGGTAAAACCGTACAAGCAATCGCCACGATGGTATCTTTGAAAAACACAGGGGCATCGCATTTTGCAGTTGTGTGCCCGGCGAGCGTCGTTACAAATTGGTGCCGAGAAATTCGTAAAATGAGCCGATTGCAGGTTGTAAAAATTCATGGTGCGGGCAGAAAAGAAGCACTGAATTCATGGATAAGCGCTGGTGGTGTAGCTGTAACAACCTTCGAGACAACAGCACATTTTAATTTGCCGGAATCGTTTGAGCTTTCGCTTTTGGTTGTAGACGAGGCACATTACATTAAAAATTCAGAGGCAAGACGTACGATGAATGTGAAGAAAATCTGTGAACGTGCAGAGCGCATGCTGTTTATGACGGGCACGGCACTTGAAAATAAGCCGGAGGAAATGGTTGCGCTTATCCATATTTTACGTCCTGATATTGCATTGCGAATACAGCACATGCTTGCTTTGACCGCGGCGCCGCAATTTAGAGAGGCGGTTGCGCCGGTTTATTACCGCAGAAAGAGGGAAGACGTACTGACGGAGCTCCCTGAACTTATTGAAAGTGAAGAATGGTGCACACTCGGACAGGCAGAAAAGGATATATATGAACAAGCGGTGTTCGGTAAGAATTTTGCAGAAATAAGGCGTGTGTCATGGAATGCAGAAAATATAAAGGATTCCTGCAAAGCAAAGCGATTGATGGAGCTGATAGAAGAGGCCGAATCTGAAAAGCGAAAAGTGATTATATTCTCGTTTTTTCTGGATACGATCCGAAAAGTTGTGCAGCTTTTGGGTGACCGCTGTATGAATCCGATAAATGGTTCCGTTTCGCCGCAGCGAAGACAAGAGATCATTGACGATTTTGATAAGGCTCCTGCCGGGGCGGTTTTGGCAGCACAAATACAGTCGGGCGGGACAGGTCTGAATATTCAATCTGCCAGTGTGATCATTTTGTGCGAACCGCAGCTCAAGCCCTCTATTGAAAATCAGGCGATTTCAAGGGCGTATCGTATGGGCCAGACAAGGAATGTACTGGTTTATCGGTTGCTTTGTGAGAATTCGGTCGATGAAAGAATTATGGATATATTAAAAGATAAACAGGAAAAATTTGATGCATTTGCTGACAAGTCTGTTGCAGCGGCAGAAAGTATAAAAATGGACGATCATACGATCGGAAATATAATAGCGGAAGAAATTGAACGTATCAAAGCCGAAAAAGACAAGTCAAATGAGAAATAATAAGAGCCCCGTGCAACTTTGAAGCTGCACAGGGCAATGTTGTCGTTTCGCTGAAGCGGACAAAACCAAAAGCCCCGAGCGGCATTGCTTCCGCTCGGGGCATAATCTTAATGTTTGCGTTTAAGCCTGAGGCTGATTGTTGTCACAGTTGGGGCACTTGCCGGCTTCGTTCAACGGCGAACCGCACTTGCCGCAGAATTTGGCTACGGGTGCGCTCTGCGGGACTTGGGGCTGCGGGTTCTGAGGCTGTGCTGCCTTAGACCGAAGCTGCTGGCGCAGGTCGCCCATGTCGGGGGCCATGAAAATGCCGTTCTTCTCTTCGTTTCCGTTCTGGCTGCGGAGCTTATTGTTGATGGAGATTACGTTTTTCAGCAGCAAGACTGCCATCATCAACAGTTCATACACCAGTCGGATCATAATGGGTCCGAGGATCATGGTCAGGATGCCGTAGACGCCCAGCCAGTGGCGATTGCCAAAGTAGTCTTCAGGCGCGGCAAAGAGCATGAAGAAGCCCAGAATGATCATATCTGCCGTGAAGAAAATGTACAGAGCCTGCAGAATTTTCTCTACGATCAGGTACTTGAAATTGCAGGTATCGTGGAGGAACTTGCCGAAAGCATTGAGCTTTTCGCGGCGTTTTTCGGGGACGATAAACACATAGGCCAAAACTGTGGCGACGATAGCCAAAATTCCGCCGACGAGGGTGAATATACCGAGCTGCTCGATTGCATCACCATAAATATTCATGTTGTACCTCTCTCTTTCTTTGCTGTAATGATTAGGTAAACAGGTACCCTCTAAGCACAAAATAGCATACCTCTAAATCCGAAATTTGTCAAGATTCGGATCCATATGGAACGTTTAAGGCAGAGCGCCTTCCGAGCAGTCGCAGGGTGAACTTGCTGCGCCGGTATCAAGGAAAAGTCCACCGCAATTTCACGAAAATTGTGGTGGACTTTTGGCAAATTTGAAATTTAGACAGATACCTCTCTCGGGCTTCCGGCCGGTGTATCTCGTCGTCGGCAATGGTCTGCACGATTTTGAAAATCGGCTCTTTACCGTTGCGGGCCACCCTTATGACATGTGGCTTTGGGCTGCGTGTCAAACGGGCACTTCCATCAATCGCTCACCGTTACCCAACGTCCGGTTTCCGCCGACCGTTTCACGGCATCGCAAACGCGTTCCACTCGATACCCTTCTGCGAAGCTGGTAGACGGCTGCCTGCCTTCTACCACCGCTTTGATAAACTCGTAGGATTCGATGGATTTCAATTCGCCGTACCCAATGTTCATTCCGGGAATGTTCCAGGTCACTTCCCCGTGAAAATGCGCGGGGCCGGTGTAGATTGTCTTAAAGCCCCTTCTGTCGTCGGGGTCGCCGGCCAAACACACCTGCAACTCGTTGAGTCGCTCGTAGTTGAAGTAGAGGCTGCCCAGCGTGCCGTGAAGCTCTACCGTGATGAAGTTGTTGCGACCCCAGGCGTTTCTCGTGGCCTCGATGCTGCCTACCGCGCCGTTTTTAAACTTCACGAGGAAGCTGTCCTCATCATCCACGTCTACGGCCTTCCGCTTCGCGTCGGCTTCGAGCTTTACGGTGCCCAGCAGGTCTGTGCCGCCTTCCTGCACCGGCCGCTCGGTGATGTAGGTCTGCATCATGCCGGTTACCGCCTCGATGTCACCTGCCAGATACTGGGCGATGTCGATCACGTGTGAGGCGATGTCGCCAAGCGTCCCCGCGCCGGCGATGTCTTTCTGGAACCGCCAGGAGAGCGGGGAGGCAGGATCGGCCGACCAGCTTTGCAGATAGGTGCACCGCACGTTGAGGATTTTGCCGATGGATCCCTCATCGATGAATTTCTTGGCGAGGTCGATCGCCGGAACGCGCCTGTACTGGTAGGCGTTCATGGCAATGATCCCCTTTTGCGCCGCTTTCTTTGCGGCCTCCGCCATGGCCTTCGCGTCCTCCAATGTCGAGGCGATCGGCTTTTCGCAGAGTACGTGCTTCCCTGCGTTCAGCGCAGCGATGGCGATTTCGGCGTGGACGTTGTTCGGCGTGCAAATGCTTACCACGTCGATCTCGGGATCGTTGACGATGTCGCGCCAGTCCGTGCAGCATTTTTCAAAGCCGAAGCGCTCTTTCGCGTCCGCCGCGATTTCCGGGACGATGTCGCAGATTGTCTTTAAAACCGGCACGGCCGGGGCCGGCCAGAAATACTTGGGCATATCGGAATACCCGATTGAGTGCGCTTTTCCCATGAACCCGGCACCAACCAGGCCCACATTCAGTTTTTTCATTGTAAAATCCTCCCATTCTAAGATGCCCTCCTGCGCCGCGCGCCGTTGACCGACGCCGCGGACGGGAGGAATTTTAGATCAGCTTGCCTTGCAGGAAACGGTACGATGTCCGGCAGGCTTCTTCCGGGTCGCCGGCAAAGCCGTCAGCCTCCACCAGATAATCTCCTGCATATCCCTTTTCCTTCAGGAATCGCAGAACCCCTTCGACATCAACGTGCCCAGTGCCCAGCGGGGCAAATCCGTTTTCGTCCAAATCCTTCAGGTGGACGAAGGAGATTCTGTCGTAGTACTTTTTGACGATCTCCAGAGGATCTCCGCCGCCGGCAGCCAGATGCGCAAGATCCGGGCAGATCTTGATGTCGCTCACCGAAAAGAGTCGGTCGATCTGCTCCGGCTTTTCCGCCATGGACCCGAGGTGCGGGTGGTAGCTTGCCTCGATGCCGTGGGCGGCGAAGACCTTTTCTGCCTCCTTCAGCCCTTTGGCCAGAAGCGCATAGTCGCCCGTCTGGATGCCTTTCCCGCGTATGGCACCGCCGCAGAACGCCACGTAGGAAACGCCTACCTGTTCCGCCAGAGCAGCGACTGTCTCCATGTGAAACATCTCGTCCTCCAGCGCGTCTGGGTAGATAAAATTGGCGCCCACGCAGACGCTCATCATGCCGGCACCGTAGCGGGCCAGCATGTCTTTGAGCACTTGGATGTCCGAACCGTATTTGGTCAGGTTCCCTTCCAACACCTCAATATACCGGAAGCCTGCATTTGTGATTTTTTTCAGCACCGCTTCGTCGTCGCAAAGGGTCAGATACCGGATGTCCTTAATGCTTGTAACGCCGCCTCCTTCTCCTACCAGAGGGCCGAACGCGTTTGTCATATAACCGAGTTTCATGTCTGCTCCTTTCTTATTTTTATAAATTTGCGCAAATTAGTTTTACTTCCATTATAATACTCTGCGCTGCGGCGATTGTCAATTTATACTTGCAATTTTGAGAAAATTCGTTTGTTTCGCCAAATACAAGGGACAAAATTAGGCATTTCCAATCAAGCTTTCTTTTCGCTTGCAATGCTTTGACACCTGTGTTAGGCTGTTCGGACTGTTTGCTCGTTGGAAGATGCCTTAACTTCTCGTTCTTTCGTGTATATTTGCGCAAATTTTCTTTTCCGCGCCAAAAAAACGCGGCCGAAAAGCCGCGCGGGGGATAGGGGCAATGAAAAATCCCGGGAGCCCGGCTTGCGCGGGCGCTATGTAAAAAGCGGATAAGCCCTGCTTCCAGATGCTTATCCGCTTGATATTCTGTCGGTCGGTTTGAACGCGGCGAACCGCCGTTAAAGTGCGCCGGCGCTGCGGTTGATCGCGTTGCGCAACGCCGCCGGCGGATCCTCCTTGAAGATCGCCTTCCAGTTTTTCAGCAGGTTCTCCCGGTCGATGCTGATGGGCTCCACCCCGATGAAGGAGGGGACCGCTTTTCCCAGCAGGCCGTTGGCCGCCACCATTGCGATGGCTTCCCCCTGCTCATAGGGGCACTGCGCGCTAATCATTTTGACCATGCCGCCTTGTGCCATCTGCATGGCGATGGCATAGTCCAGATCTCCCGTGACGATCGCGATGTCCGTGCGCTCCAGCTCCGTCAGGGCCTTTATCACCTCCAGCGCGGGACCGTCCCAAGAAACATACAGAGCCTGAATCTCCGGATACATCCCGATGAGCTTCAGTGTTTTCTGATAGACGTCCACCTCTGTCAGGAAATTGACTTTTCCGCACACCCGGATTTCCGGGTATTCCTCCGTCAGAACCTGTTCCGCCGCGCCGTCCCGTTGCTTTGTGGCAAAGAAGTTCTGCTCGCCGTGGCAAATCAGCCCCGCATATTTCAGGCCGTGCCGTACCATGTACTCGCCCAACCCGCGGCCCATACTGTCCCCGTGGGCTCGCTCATTTACGGAGATACAGGAGATGTAATCCTTCGGGGTGAGTCCCTCCGGGACATTGGTAATCAGCACCAACCGGGTGTCGCTGTCCGCAATCGAGCGGAAGGCTTCCGCGGTGCCCCTAGTATCAACGGGGATCGAGATTAGGAGATCCGGCTTCAGAAATTTGATGCTTTCCAACTGTTTGCATTGCAGCGCCGCGTTGAAATGAGCGTCTGTGACGGCGATGATGGAAATCCCAAGCTCGTCGAAGACTTTTTTGATGCCCTTTTCCTGCAGGCGCATCCACGCCTTGCCCGTATAGTGGAATGAGATCGCCGCCGTATACTGCTTTTGCCGAATCTTTTCCTTTTCCACTTCGGATAAGGCAAGGCCGCCCGCACCCGCTGCCCGTTCCCCGAAGGGACCCCGGCCGATTCCGCAGGTGGAGTTGCGCACATTGAGGATTGAGGGGAGAGTTTTCGTGCAGTACGCATGCGCGGGCGAAGAGAGGTTTGCAATTTCGCCGCGGTCAATCCGCCGGAACAGCAGGTCCGCGGCGGAAAGCGCAAACTGCCGTGGTTGCTTATCCACGCAAGTGAGCTCCGGCGTCGTCAGCGAGGCCCATTCCGGATCGTTCAGGCTGACGACAGAGAGGTCGCCGGGCACGGCGATGTTGTGGCCGATTCCATACCGGATGGCGGGAATCAGAGGCAGCGAGTCGGCAATCACGACCGCGGTGGGCGCAGGCTCTGCCGCGACGATCTGCGCCATAGCTTCGGCGGCCAACGCCTCGGTTTTCAAGCCCGCGCGGACCAGCACTTTTTCCAACGCAATGCCGGAATCCTCCAGAGCCTTCCTGTAGCCTTCAAACCTTTGGGTGCCGCACACTTCCGACTCGCACAGGTAAGCGATTCGCTCATGCCCGTTTTTAATCAGGTGCCGCACCGCGCGGTAGCTGCCCTCAAAGGTGTCGGGCAGCAAGGTGTCTGCGGCAAACCGATCCACGGGGTTCCCAATCAGAACCACCGGAAACCGGAGCCCTTTGAAAAAGGCTCCGGAAAGCACACCTTCCCGGTCCGGGAAAGCGACCATTCCCGCAAGATCCAGCGTTCCTGCCAGTGCGCGAATGGCCGCCAGTCGATCTTCATCGAGGTCATACGCCAGCGAAATGGCGATATAACCCTTCTGCTCTACGATTTCTTCCAGCTTTTCCTTGACTTGATTCTGAAACAGGCTGCGTTTTTTCGACAGCAAGATCAGCACATAGCGGCTTTCGGACAGTTTGCTCTTCAATGCACTCCGTTTTGCGATAAAATTCGGGAGCTCGTCCAGCTGGCGAATAGCGTCCTCGACCTTCCGGACTTTCTCAGGACTAACGTATCGGGTTCCGTTGACCACGTGAGAGACGGTCGACACGGACACGCCCGCTATCCTAGCAACATCCTTGATCGTCGCCATGCATTTCGTCCTCCTGCTCAGAATACTTTTACTTTCATTATACAGATTTCGTTCTCAATAGTCAACAAAATTTGCGCAAACGCCGGTTTCGGGATCTATGCTGCCAAAAGGCTCGGACTGTGCGGAGGCAAGCAGAAAAAGCCAAATACCCGTAAGAGTGGCCGCCGGTATCCCGAGATTCTCGTCCCGGGAGAAAAAGTGCAGGTAGACGTTAAAGAAGTGCCGTATAACTGCCTGAAAGGCGCAGCGAGACGGGACGAAAAGCACTTATACCGATGGACAGCCATAGACGAATGCACCAGAATACGATTTATTTACGGGTTTGAGGAGCATACACCGGAAAACTCGGTAAAGTTCTTCAAAATGCTTCAAAAAATATTTCCGTTCAAGATTCAGACAATCCAGA
>OHKK01000595.1_pt1 | contig 17649 bp, 16 predicted proteins | sample 1568811 | NCBI WGS metagenome assembly OHKK01 (sample SAMEA3879568, study PRJEB24766) | human gut metagenome | biome: human-associated habitat; feature: feces | place: USA | collected 1985/1987
TGCTGTCAAGAGGGTCGTGTCCATACGGGTACGTCGCCCCCGCGCTCGTCATCACGACGCCCGCCTCCTTGGCGAGCGCCAGCGTACGCTTGGCAAGGCCAGGGGCCGTGTTTACGGAGACGAAATAGCCGCCCTTGGGCGTGTGCCAGCTCGCAATGCCGAGCGGTGCGATCTCACGCTCGAGCGTTTCGACGACCATGTCGAACTTCGGCTTTAAGATCTTGGCGTGCTCCTTCATTAGCGCGAGCGTGTGCTCCTTGTTTTGCAGGAACTTCACGTGGCGCAGCTGGTTCATCTTGTCGAAGCTGATGGCCTGAATGCCGATGAGCTTGGTCATGTACTCCATGTTGGCTTCGCTGCACGCAAAGCACGCAATGCCCGCGCCGGGGAGCGTCACCTTGCTCGTGGAAGCGAACTCGAAGACCATGTCGGCGTTGCCGTACTTCTCGCACTCGCTCAGAATATCCTTGAACGGGACGAACTCGCCGTCGAACTCGTGGATGCAGTAGGCGTTGTCCCACATCAGCAGGAAGTCGGGAGCCGCGGGCTTCATCTTCGCAATGCGCTCGATGGTCTCGTCGGAGTAGATGATGCCGTCGGGGTTCGAGTACTTCGGCACGTTCCACATGCCCTTGACGCTCGGGTCTTCGATGAGGTTTTCGACAATGTCCATGTCGGGGCCGTTTTCGGTCATCGGAATGGTGATGAGCTCAAAGCCGAAGCTCTCGGTCACCTTGAAGTGGCGGTCATAGCCCGGCGCGGGGCAGAGCCATTTGACGCTCTCTTCCTTGCACCACGGCTTTTCGCTGTGCAGCAGGCCGTGGGTGTAGGCCTTGGAGACCGTGTCGTACATGAGCTGGAGGCTCGAATTGCCGCCGGCGAAGACCTGAGAGGTCTTGCAGCCGAGGATATCGGCGAACAGCTTACGCGCGCTCTCAAGACCCTTGAGCTCGCCGTAGTTGCGGGCGTCCACGCCGTTGTCCACGCACTCCTCGGCGCTGGTCAGCGCGGTCAGGATGCCGCTGACAAGGTCGAGCTGCTGCTTGCTCGGCTTGCCGCGCGCCATGTTGAGCTTGAGGCCCTTGGCCTTCCAGCTCTCGTATTCGGCGGACATCTTGTCGTATTCCTGCTGCCACTCGGCAGCGGAAAGAGCCATATAATCCATGATGATTCTCCTTTACAGGTAATTTATCCGATTAAAGTAACTGCATTATAGCACAGGGAAAAATCAGGCGCAAGTGTCCACATATAACAATCATTTGTTTTGCCTGCGGCAACAAGTTGACTCATTGAACAGATTGTACCGCCCCTCGCCGCAAGAGAGAGGGGCGCTGCTTTTTGGCGAAAGCGGGAAAGAAAACGCGTCAGCACTAAACATAGTGCTGACAGTGCGTCCAAATCAGGCAAAAAGTAAGGCCGCGGAAAGCACATCGCTTCCCACGGCCTTGATCGTTTTTATAGAATTGGTCTTGTCACAGCTCGGTAAAGGTGCGAATTTCGTCGAGCTGGGCGTAACGCCGCGCGTGTGTTGTGCTCACCTTTCCGGCGCAGACGGGGCAGCCGCACTGCTGCGCGCCGGTGCGCGGATAGATGACGGATTTCCACACGTGTCCCATGGAGCACTGCCACCAGACCTTTTTGTTGCTGCCGGGTGTGACCATCTCCGGCGTCAGCGCGCCGTTGAGCGACGGATGCCACTGCGAAGCAATGTCGGGGCAGAGCGTCTTGAGATCATTGAAGCCCTTGAGCACCTTGCGTCCCGCGCAATAGGGACATCCGGTCTTGCGCTGCGTGCGCGACGAGACCGTGGCGCGGTAGGAATGCCCCAGCTCGCAGCGCCACCAAGCGGGACGGTTGGAACTGACGGCGACATCGCTGGGCTTCAGGCACCCGTTTTTGCGCTTGTCCCACTGTGCGGCGATCTCGGGCTGGAGGTGGGCAAGGCCTTTTTCGCCCGTGACGATCGTCTTGCCCGCGCACACGGGACATCCGTGCCCCCACGCCGTGCGCGAGGCGACGGGCGACTGCCACGAGTGCCCCTCCGGACAGCGCCACCAGATGCGGATCTTCGAGCCCGTGGAGACGTCGCGCGGCGAAAGCGGGCCGTTTTCACACGTCCACCAGACTTTTTTCTTGCTGCCGTAGGAAACGGTGTCCGGCGTGAGCGGAAAATTGCGCGATTCGTCCCATTCTTTCAGTAAGTTTGTCCTTTCATGCAGCATGCAGAACTCATAAAATGTTTGTCGCATGTTCATCCCCCTCTTTTCGGCAAAAAAGGTTTCCCGCCTGTACCTTGCTTTCAGAGAGGGCCGGGCGGTGCAGGAAGGGCGATGCCCTTCCGAATGATTTGCAACCGGCTGTCATAACCGCACACGGCGGCCTTAGCCCCCTCTGGCTTTGCGTCCCTGCTTTTCAGCAGGTTTGCCAAACATTGCTTTGCTTGTTCAGATCAGTACAGGCGCTTTCGCGCCGGAAACGGGGAAGAAAAAACTTCCGCTTTGACAGAATCAATGAAAAAAGATTCGCCGATCCTGCTATATCTGTATTCTATTACGAACTTTCCGTAAAAACAGGGCAGGTGACAAGACAGAATTCGGAAAAGTGATATAAAATTTGAAAAAATCTGAAAGAAATTAACGAAATATTGGCGTTTTTATGCTGATTCTCTATGTTTTTGACGTGATGGAGAGGTCTGAAACCGCGCGCGGCGATGCGACCGAAACCGCGTTTTCTTGACATCTTCCGCCGTTTCGGTATGATAGAACCATCCCGTTTTTTGGAGGCAACTATGCATTCAGTGACAACTAAGAAGGCCGCGCTCGCGGCGCTTCTCGTTCTGGCGGCGCTCCTTTCCATCTTCGCGGTAGGGAAGAGAGCGTCCGACCCCGCGTACCATCAAGCGTCCATCGACGCGCTCGCGGAAAAGCAGGAGACGGTGCTTGAGCTGACGGCGGCGTCGACCGCCGCGAGCGCAGCCATCACGCTCCTGCCGGGCGACACCGCGACGCCCATCGCCGAAAAGCTCGCCGACCTGAGCGGCTATTTCCTCATCGTGCTCTGCGCCATCTTTCTGGAAAAGTATCTGCTGACGATCACATCCTACGTGTCGTTCACGATCCTGATCCCCGCAGCCTGCGCGCTTGGCATCGCTGCGCTCTTTTCCGAAAAGCTGCGCGCCGCGCTGGGGAAGCTCGCGTGGCATTTGCTGCTCTTCGCGCTCGCCATCGCGTTTGCCATTCCCGCGGGTGTCAAAGTCTCGAGCATGATTGAGGACACATACCGCGCCTCGATCGAAGAGACCATCGCAAACGCCGAGCAGACGACCGAGGATATCCAGTCCGCCACCTCGGGCGAGACGGACGAGGGGGAAAAGAGCGGCCTTTCCGGCCTCTTTTCCAAGGTGACTGAGGGTATCACCGGAGCGGCGACCGCCGCGGTCGAGCAGCTCAAAACGGTCCTGAACCGCTTTATCGAGGCCCTCGCCGTCATGCTCGTCACGTCGTGCCTGATCCCGATTTTAGTGCTGCTGTTTTTCGCCTGGCTCGTCAAGCTGATGCTCGGCATCGACTTACCGCCGCTGCGTGTAAAGCTTGGTGACGGTAAGGCGCACAGCGCAAGCGGCGCACCGCGGATATGACCACATGGCCATCGTAAAAAATATACGATAACTTAAAAGTGCGGCGAGCGCAGCGATGCCGCTTTGGGGGGCAGCAAGGTTGGCAAAATCTAGCGACGGCAGGGGATTCTACCAAGACTGCATTCAGATCAGGGAGCGACAGCGAAGATAGAAAAAGGTCAAATCGTTTAGAACCATCACCCGGCAGGTACCCGATTCCGCAGACTGAGCAGCGCTTCAAGCCTCAAAACCGCAATGTCGGGGGAGCGAGAGGGTTCCCCCTCATCCTTCCCTTGGGATTCAAAAGGGGACATTCTCTTCGAGAAGAGAATGTCCCCTTTATTCGCTCTCCCCTGCGGGTTAGCAGGAGAAAACTCCGCAGCGCGCTGCGCGCGCTGCTGATTCACCTTACCTCCGCAAATCGCGTCGTCAGAACGACACGACTTCCTGCGCGGGCTTCGACGTGGTGGTGATGTGCTCGACGTACAGCACGGGGCCCTCGCCCTCGTAGGCGTCGAGGTGCTCCTTTTTGACCGTGGCAGTGATATCGACCCAGTCGCGATTCTTGTAGGCCTTCAGGCTGTCGCCCTTGGCGACGATGCCGACGAACTGAATGTCGTTTTCGCAGCAGGTCATCACGAAGCGGCCGGGGCAGTGGATGCCCGGGAACTTCTTCGAGTGGCACATGATGAGCTTCATGTGAACCTTTTTGCCATCCCAGCGGTCGGGATGGTCCATCGCGTCGACGTACCACACGCCGTAGTCGTCGTCAGGAATGTCGATGAGGTCGGGCGTCATGTCGAACGGGCACTCGTCGCCAGTCAGGTAGTCCTCGCTGTTGCCGTCGTTGTCCTCAAGGTAGATGTCCGCGCGGCGGTTGACCATGCGCAGATTGCGCGCGCGCAGGCTCTCTTTGAGCTTGTCGTCGCAGCGGTTGAAGACGATCATGTCCGCGTTCGTGATCTTTTCCATCATGAGCTGACCCATGTTCTTGACGAACAGCTCGAACGTCGGCGCCTGCACGAACGTCATGATCTGATAGAGCACCCAGTTGGCGGGCAGCACCTCGCGGTAGAGCTTTTCCATCTGCCACATGCCGTTGTACTCAATGAGCACCTGCTTGGGGCGGTGCTTCTTTTCAAGCTCCTTGCAGAAAGCGAGCGTCAGCTCCTCTTCGTCGTCTACCGTGACAACGGTGACGTTGTCGAGCGCCTTCTTCTCGTATTCTTCGTCGCCCTCTTCGCAGCAGATCAGAAGCGTCCTGTCCTCGCGGGCGAAGCCGTCTTCTAAAATGCCGTTGATAAAGCTCGTTTTGCCGGAATCGAGGAATCCGGCGACCAGATAAACAGGAATATCCATGCCTTACACTCCAAACAGTTCTGCAAGGCCGTCTTCCTTGAGCTCCGCGCCGATAACGCACAGACGGCCCGTATAGTCGGGATGGCCCGCGCGGACCTCATGCTCTTCGGGCACGTAGTCGAATTCGAGCCAGCCGTCCTCGCCGTTCACGATGCCCTTGGCACGCAGGATGTGGCCGTAGTCGCCGCTGTCCAGCTTGTGGAGCATGTCCTCAAGAGCTTCCTTGCTGAACTTCTTCGGCGTCTCCTTGCCCCAGGAGGAGAAGACGTCGTCGGCGTGGTGATGATGGTGATGGTGGCACTCGCACTCGGGATCGTCGCACTCCTCGCCGTCGTGGTGATGGTGGTGATGCTCGTGCTCGTCGTGCTCGTCATGTTCATCGTGATCGTGATGATGGTGATGCTCGTGCTCGTCGTGCTCGTCATGTTCATCGTGATCGTGATGATGGTGATGCTCATGCTCATGCTCGGCCTCTTCAATCTCGTGCTCGCGGCGCATTTTTTCAAGAAGCTCGTCGCTCAGCGACACCTTTTCGATGGCGGAGAGGATGGTCTTGCCGTCCAGCTCGTCCCACGGAGTCGTCAGAATGGCGGCGTCGGGGTTCTTCTCGCGCAGCATCGCGGCGGCAGCCTCGAGCTTTTCCTGCGAGAGCTTCTGCGTGCGGGAAAGAATGATCGTGCCGGCGGCCTCGATCTGGTTGTTGTAGAACTCACCGAAGTTCTTCATATAGACCTTGACCTTGCTGGCGTCGGCCACGGTGACATAGCTGTTGAGCTTGAGCTCGCCCGGGCACTCGTCGACCGTGCGCTCGACGGCGACGATGACGTCAGAGAGCTTGCCGACGCCGCTCGGCTCAATGAGGATGCGGTCGGGGTGGAACTGCGCCACGACCTCTTTGAGCGCCTTGTTGAAGTCACCGACGAGGGAGCAGCAGATGCAGCCCGCGGACATCTCGGAGATCTCGATGCCGGACTCCTTCAGAAAGCCGCCGTCGATGTTGATCTCGCCGAATTCGTTCTCGATCAGCACGAGCTTTTCGCCGCTGTAGGCTTCCGCGATCAGCTTTTTGATGAGCGTGGTCTTGCCGGCGCCCAGAAAGCCGGAGAAAATGTCAATTTTCGTCATAAGAAATACGCTTCCTTCTTTTTTATTGATTTCCAAACCTACATTATAAGCAGAATTTGTGAACGATTCAAGTCTTTTTCCACGCAAAATGCGCCTTTTTCCCGCTCACAGGCCCATACCGGGCAGCGGCACACGATGATCTAAGATCACGTGTCCGAAGCAGATAAAGCGCTTTCCGCTCTCAGGGCCGCAGACGACGTCCGCGCTGCGGTCCCGCCCCAGAGAAAAGAGGTACGAAACGCCGAGCGGGTCGCGGTAATACTGCTTGCAGAGCATGTCGCCCCCGACGCAGAAGATGCCCACGTCGCCCGCATGCAGCGGGTCGTGATTGAGGTAGGCGACGCTGCCGCCGTGCAGCACGGGTTCTAAACTGTCGTCGTGGATGCGCACGGCGAATTCCGCTCCCGGCGGCACGTCGCCGTGGTCGACGATGTAGTCAAAATCCTCGCCGAGCACGGGGGCGGCGTAGCCCGCCGCCTCGATCGAGCGGTAGAGCGGGATGCGGCGCGGCGCGCCCGCACCGTCCTGTCTCGCGTGCATCGTGCACAGGGCGCTGACGAGGCTGCCCACCGTCTCGCGCTCGAGCGGCGAGAGCGAGCGGCACTTTTCGATCAAATCCTGCTCTGCGCGCGAGCAGACGAAGCTGCCTGAGCGGAACGAATCGCGGTAAAGGTAGTTCGGGTCGATCTCAAGCGCATCGAACAGCCGGAGCAGCACCTCCTCCTTCGGCGAGCTGACGCCGTTTTCATAGTTGCTGATGGCAGAGGGCGAAACGCCAAGCTCCTCCGCCAGCGCCGCGCGCGAGAGATGAAGCTCCTCACGCCGTAGACGCATTTGTTTGCCAAAACTCATCAAGATTCCCCCAGAAAACGCAGGCTGCGACAAGATTTGACTGTATTCTATCGCAGAAGCTTGTAACTGTCAATCAATTATAACAAGAATCTTGTAAATTTATTCTTGACATAGCAAGATTCTTGTGATATCTTGATTTTGCTGACAAGTTCTTTGTACTTGCCAGCATGCCGCGGCGAGCGTTCTCCTCAGTTTGCCCGCGGCGCACGCCGCCGATACCGGTACGGCGGCTGATCCCCGCAGCAGAAAAAGAAAACGCGCCGCCCTGAAAAGGACGGACGCGAAAAAATAGAGAGAAAGAAAATATCGAGCCAGCCTAAGGGCAGCTCGATATTTTTGCTTTTGTGGTAAAACGACGAAAGTGTGATCTCGACGCAGGCTGCAGAGCGGCTCTGATACGCCACCGGCGTATCGCTTACATTTTCCAAACCACTACAAAACAAAAAGAACGAGCTGACTTTCATCAACTCGTTCTTGGTGGGGGAAGGTGGATTCGAACCACCGAAGTCACTGACAACAGATTTACAGTCTGCCCCCTTTGGCCACTCGGGAATTCCCCCATCTGAAATTGTTTGATTGTCGGTGGAGCTGGTAGACGGATTCGAACCCCCGACCTGCTGATTACAAATCAGCTGCTCTACCAGCTGAGCTATACCAGCATCTCAGCAACGAACAGATTGTATATTACCAGACTTCGATTCGTTTGTCAACAGGGAATTTGAAAAAAGGAGGAATTTTGTTGTACGCAGGAAAAAGACACCATGATTCGGTGCACGCGGTCTGCTCACTCTGCGCGCAGGACATTTACGCGGGAGAAACGCTGTGGTACCGAAACGGCGTGACCGTCTGCGCGGACTGCTTTCCGCGCTTTGCGCGCGAAGCGCTCCGGTCGTTTGAATACATATTAGGGGAGGCGAGCACGCTATGACGCTGTATCAGATGTCATTCGTCTACCGCGAGGACGCGCTGCGCTTCCGTATGCGCATCACGGTCCTGCGCGAGCAGGCCAAGGCCGCACCGACGAAGGAGGAGCGCGAGCGACTCAAGCGGCGTATCTTAGAGCTCCAGCAGCTTCAGCGCCAGTCGCGCGAGCTGGCCGAGCTGACGCGGCACTATTACGAAAGGGGCTATTACCGCAATGAAAAGTACACCTTATAGTATGCGCAACAATGAAGTTTACGGCGATATGACCGCCTGGATCGCCGCGCACGCGGGCGACAACGAGAGCGACCTCATGCGCCTCAAGCGCAATCTGCGCCTTGCCCGCGAGGAGGAGCTTACCGCCCGCCAGCGCGAGCTGCTGCGCCTGCGGTACGAGGAAAACATGACCGTCACGGAGATCGCCGCGGCCATCGGGCGGGACAAGTCCACGGTGTCGCGCACGCTCTCCCGCGCGCGGAGAAGGCTTTACAAGTGCCTCCGCTATGGGCTATAATCAAAAGGTGACAAGCGAATAAGACCCGCACGGGTACATAGAATAATGGTCAGTGCGGAGAAAAGTGAGGGCAAGAGCTATGCTGCACAAAGCGCTGCAAAACAAATGGGCGCGCGTCCTGATCGCGGTTTTCGCAACATTCCTCTACGCGCTGGGCGTGAACCTTTTCGTCGTACCGATGGGCCTCTACTCCGGCGGCGTAGTCGGATTGAGCCAAATCATCCGAACACTGCTCGCGCAGGCCGTTGAGCTGCCCGCAGGGGTGGACATCGCCGGTATTTTGTACTTTCTCATCAATATTCCGGTGCTGTATCTCGCGTGGCGCGACCTCGGGCGCGCGTTTTTGATCCGCACGCTGATCTGCGTGGGCGCGTCGTCGCTCTTTTTGAGCGTGATCCAGTCGCCCGCCGTGCCGATTTTGGACGATCCTCTCGCCTCGTGCCTCGTCGGCGGCATCCTGTGCGGCTTTGCCCTCGGCTTGGCTCTGACCTGCGGCTGCTCGACCGGCGGGCTCGACGTTGTCGGACTGTGCCTCACAAAGCGCGGCAGCCGCTTCACCGTCGGACGTTTTTCGCTGGGCTTCAACATCGTGCTCTACATCGCCTGCGCACTGCTCTTCGACATCCAGACGGCCATCTACTCCGTCATTTACACCGTGTTCTGCTCGCTCTTCATCGACCGCGGGCACCAGCAGAACATCAATGTGCAGGTGCTCATCTTCACAAGGGACGCAGACCCCGAGCTCCCGCGCAGCATCATGTCGCGCCTTGGCCGCGGCGTAACGTACTGGGAGGGCAAGGGCGCATATACGGAGAGCGACATGCGCGTGCTGTGCGTCTGCGTCTCGAAATTCGAGGTCGCGGAGCTGCAGGAGACCGTGCGTGAGCTCGATCCCCACGCCTTTTTCATCGTGCAGGAGGGCGTGCGCATCGGCGGCAATTTTCTCAGAAAGATCTCGTAAATCCTTTCGGTTTTCCCCCGAAGACGCTTTGCGCAGCATAGCGTCTTCTTTTTGTTTATTTAACTATTTTGAAAAATCATCCATGTTTTCTAAAACATTCAAGGATGTTTTATTGCGTTTTTCTATCAATCGTGATAGCATTACCTCAATCTTTTATTATGCCGCAGCAGTGTTCTTCCCCCGGAGACACGCGGCATGAAAAAGTCCCGCAGCGAATAAACAATCATCAAACCCCAATGAGATGTGGAGGGATCTTTTCATGTTTGACCAGTATTTTGAAAAATTTGATTTAGCCCCCGAGGTCGCCGCAGCACTCAAAAAGTGCAAGTGCATCGCCTACGCCGAAACGAAGGCGGAGCTCGAGGAGATGGCCTACGGCCCCACGCACACCTCCCGCTATGACGTGGTCTACCCCATTGAGGGCAAGGGCACGGTCAAGGAAGCGGAGGTCGTGCGCTGCAAGAACGGCTGCGTCGTCAACTTCATGGAAGACTACATGCGCCGCCGCGACCCGAACAGCATGGCCATCGGCGACGATCTGCCCTCCGACAAGCCGCGCTTTAAGGATCGCTTCGGCTATGAGTTTTCGTCCCTTCGTCAGGAGACGCTCGACTGGCTCTCCACGCAGCAGGTCATCATGCTGCCGTTTTCTGCCGGTCCGCGCGGCCACGGCTATCCGAGCCTGATGATCTGCCCGCTCAACGCCGCGTTCTTCGCGCTGTCGCTGGCGAACATGCAGGGCTTTACGAGCATTGTCGATGTGCCTGAGCACTATAAGCCCCGCGCCATCATCTTTGTCGCACCGCCGTTCCGACACACGCACTTTGACGGCAAGCAGGTCGTCGTGCACAACCGCTCCAAGGAGATGCACGAGGTCTGGGCCTACAACCTCTATCCCGGCCCCAGCGCCAAGAAGGGCGTTTTCTCGCTGCTGCTCGACATCGGTGAGCAGGAGGGCTGGGTCTGCTGCCACACGAGCGCGGCCATGGTCGAGACGCCGTATGAGTGCGAGGTTGTGTTCATGCACGAGGGCGCGTCCGGCGGCGGCAAGAGCGAAATGCTCGAGGACTTCCACCGCGAAGAGGACGACCGCCTGCTCATCGGTACGCATACGGTCACGGGCGAAAAATATTACATGACGCTTGGCGAGAGCTGCAAGATCCACCCCATTGCCGATGATATGGCCTGCGCGCTCAAGAGCTTCCAGGATCCCGAGAGCGGCAAGCTGCGCATCCTCGATGCCGAGGACGGCTGGTTCCTGCGTATGGACGGCATGAATGCCTACGGTAACAGCCCGCTTTATGAGCGCATCTGTATCCATCCGAGCGAGCCGCTGGTCTTCTTCAACATGGACGGTGTCCCCGGTGCGACCTGCCTCATCTGGGAGCATGTGATCGAGTCGAACGGCAAGCCCTGCTCCAACCCGCGCGTCATCTTGCCGCGCAAGATGGTTGACAACATCGTGCCTGATACCGAGCCCGTCGAGGTCGACGTGCGCAGCTTCGGTGTGCGCATGCCGCCCTCTACTGCGAAAGACCCGAACTACGGCGTCATGGGCATGCTGCAGGTCGTCCCCCAGTCCATTGCCTGGCTGTGGAGACTCGTCTCCCCGCGCGGCTTCAAGAACCCGTCCATCGCCGATACGAACGCCGGCAGCGGCCTGAAGGCCGAGGGCGTCGGCTCCTACTGGCCGTTCGCCACGGGCCTCAAAGTCACGCAGGCGAATCTGCTGCTCGAGCAGATCATGTCTGCGCCTAAGACGACGAACGTGCTGATCCCGAACCAGCACATCGGCGCTTATCATGTTGGATTCATGGGCGAGTGGCTCTCGCGCGAATACCTCGCGCGCCACAACGGTTTTGTGCGCGAAAAGCATCTGGTCCCCGCGCGCTGCCCGCTGTTCGGCTACGCGCTCGATGAAATGAAGCTCGACGGCCAGTTCATCCGTCAGACGTTCCTGCGCCCCGAGACGCAGTCCAAGCTCGGCAACGCGGGCTACGACGCCGGCGCCAAGATCCTGACCGACTTCTTCAAAGAGCAGCTCCAGCAGTTCGTTTCCGACGATCTCGACCCGCTGGGCCGCGAGATCATCGATTGCTGCCTGCATGACGGCACGCTGGACGATTATCTCCAGCTCACGCCGATAAAGCTGAAGTAATTTCAGAAAATTGCAGCACACAGTGCTGCACGGATAATAAGGGGGATATTCTCTTTCGAGAAAGAGAATATCCCCCTTACACCCCCAAGAGAAAGGATTTCCATTGCAAGCGAGCAGCTCGAAGAGCTGCAATGCTTGCCGATTGCACCTCTTGCGTGCGGCAGAGCCGCATTTGGCCCTGCTATACGATTTGCCTCTGCTTCTACTACCCGCTGCCGCTCTGCCCATCTTGTAGAAGTACAGCCTAATTTCCGTCTACCGCCAGTCGCTACAATGCGGCGAGCGAAGCAATGCCGCATTCGGCACGCAGTCTGCCGCCGTTCTACCGTCACTCGCGCCTCACAACAGTAAGGCGCGGTTGAGAGTCGTAACGAGGCGGTAGGGGTTCATGGCGAAGCCATGTACACCGCACCCACACTGCGCAGCGCATGCAGTTCTTCAAGATTGAGACTGCCAATGCAAACGCCTTTCTTTTGGACGGGCGACGCCCGTTTTCTTTCCACGGAAAGAAAATGGGGGTCGCGTTCGTGCAGCGCCTACGGCGCTGCTTCCCCGCGGCACAAGTGCCGCGATCCCCTCCGCACCTGTGCGAAAAAAGGAGCATTCTATGGACTATACAATGAAAGTCATTGCCAGAATCCACTCTGACTTTCCGGAAAAATTCGGCATCCCGCGCCAGAGCGGCCTCGTCCCCGCGCTTCGTGCGAAGATCGTCTTCGAACCGGAGTACCGCAATCCCGACGCGCTGCGCGGCATCGAGGGTTTTTCGCATCTGTGGCTCATCTGGCAGTTTTCCGCCGCCGTGCGCGATACGTGGTCGCCGACAGTGCGTCCGCCGCGCCTTGGCGGCAACGAGCGCGTGGGCGTTTTTGCGACGCGCTCGCCGTTCCGCCCGAACGCCATCGGCCTTTCCTGCGTGAAGCTCGAAGGTGTGCGGCACGAGGATGGCTTCGGTGACGTTTTGATCGTCGCGGGCGCAGATTTGATGGACGGCACGCCGATCTATGACATCAAGCCCTACCTTCCGTATGCCGACGCGCACCCCGAGGCGCTGGGCGGCTTTGCCCCGTCGCCGAAAGAGACGATCGAAGTCAAAAGCCCGCCGGAGCTCCTGCAAAAGCTGCCGGAGGGGCAGCGCGAGGCGCTGCTCGGTGTGCTTGCGCAGGACCCGCGCCCGCAGTACCAGAACGACCCCGAGCGCGTGTACGGTATGAGCTTTGGCGGCTGGGACGTTAAGTTCCGCGTAAAGGACGGCGTGCTGACTGTTTTATCTTTAGCGGAAACTGAACATCAATAAAAACGCTGTTAAGGGAAAAACTCTTCGCGTTAAGCCAATGCTAAGAGGACTTCCAAACGGTTGATATGCAAATTCTGCGCGCTATAATAGCGCCAGAATACATAAAAGGAGCGTATCCGCCGATGCAAGTTTCCAGCGCATTTGTTGTTATCATGGGTATGGGCGTCACATTCGTGGGCCTTACCTGCATCATCTTCCTGACGATCCTGATGGGCAAGATCCTCTCGAAGCCCGAGGCTCCGAAGCCCGCCGCAGCAGCTGCCGCGCCGGCAGCGCCCGCCGTTCCCGCTGACGGTCTGACCGACGAGGTCAAGGTCGCCATCATGGCGGCGATCGCCCAGCAGCCCGGTTTCAACATGGCGAATGTGACGAATGTCAGCATCCGCAAGATTTAATTTTGAATTCCACTTCTTCCTTTATCAGCGAAAGGGACGGCATCGCGCCGTCCTTTTTGCTACCATGAAAAAAATATTCGATTTAGCACAAAATTAGCAGGCTGTATGCTATAATGGGGACGAAAAGCATGCGGAGTCTTTCTCCGCGCCAACGATCAAGCGAGAGAAGGCGGCGACATGGCAAAAATCCCCGAAAAAATGCGTTGGATCTACGACCTTTTGCTGACGGCGGCGATCCTGGCTATGGCGACGGTGCTCTGCACGCTGCTGCGAAGGATCGACGACGGCAGTGGCTACGTGAACCTCATCTTCGTGCTGGCGGTCGCGACCATCTCGCGCTGGACGGAGGGCTATTTCTGGGGGATATTCAGCGCTGTCTCCGGTGTGCTGTTCGTCAACTACGTGTTTACATATCCCTACTGGGAATTCAACTTCACGATCACCGGCTACCCGTTTACCTTCCTTGCGATGCTGACGGTGTCCATGATGATCAGCGCGATGAACACGCAGATCAAAAAGCAGGAGCGGCTGCGCATCGAAACAGAAAAGGAAGCCGTGCGCGCCAATCTCCTGCGCGCGATGTCGCACGATATCCGCACACCGCTGACGAGCATCGTCGGCAACACCGCCGCGATCCTTGAAAACGAGGATTCGTTTTCTCCCGAGCAGAAGCGCCGCCTTTTGGAAGACGTGAATGAGGACGCGCAGTGGCTCATCCGCATGGTCGAAAATCTTTTGTCCATTACGCGCATGAGCGGCGGACAGGCAAAGATCGAAAAGGACTGTGAGGCGGCCGAGGAGATCGTCGGCGTCTCGGTCAGCAAGTTTACCAAGCGCTTCCCCGCGATCAAGGTTTCGATCGAGGTACCGGACGAGGTGCTGATGGTGCCGATGGACGCGACGCTCATCCGTCAGGTCATTATGAATCTGCTGGAAAACGCCGCCATCCACGGCGGAAACGTCACGCAGATCCGTGTCTGCCTCTCACGCGAGGGGACGAACGCCTGCTTTTCCGTCAGCGACAACGGCGACGGCATCCCGAAGGAGAGGCTCTCGACGATTTTTAACGGCGGGCTTTCCGGCGTGTCGCACAACAACTTCGATATGAAGAAAAACATGGGCATCGGCCTTTCCGTGTGCTACACCATCGTCAAGGCGCACGGCGGCACGATGACCGCAGAAAATTTAGATTCGGGCGGAGCGTGCTTCCGCTTCTATCTGCCGCTGGAGGAGGGCATCAACAGTGAAATTGAAGGATAAAGTGCTCGTGGTGGAAGACGAGCAGAACATCAGCAACTTTATTTCGACGGTTCTCACCGCGAACGACTTCGACGTGCTGGTGGCGCAGACGGGTGCCGAGGCGGTCTCGATGATCACCTCGCACTGCCCCGATCTCATCATTCTCGACCTGGGGCTTCCCGACATGGACGGGATAAACATCCTCAAGGAGGTTCGTTCGTGGTCGAGCCTGCCGATCATCGTCGTTTCGGCGCGCACGCACGAGCATGACAAGGTCATGGCGCTCGACCTCGGCGCGGACGACTACATCGAAAAGCCGTTCGGCACGAGCGAGCTGCTCGCGCGCATCCGCACGGCCATCCGTCACACGCGCACGCCGCTCGACAACAACGAGATCGCACAGTCGGGCAAGTTCACCGTCAAGGACCTGACCATCGACTATGACAAGCACCACGTGCTCATCGGCAATCAGGATGTGCACCTGACGCTCAACGAGTTCAAGATCGTGGCGCTGCTCGGCAAGTACGCTGGCAAGGTGCTGACGTATGACTATCTCATCAAGCAGATCTGGGGGCCGAAGGCCAAGGCCGACAATCAGATTTTGCGCGTGAATATGGCGAACATCCGCCGCAAGATCGAGAAGAATCCCGCCTCGCCCGAGTATATCTTCACCGAGATCGGCGTGGGCTACCGGATGCTCGAAAACGACGCATGATGATAGAGCCGCTCGCGGCTTTATGATACCAGGGCGCGTGCGCGCCCCACACGATCACGCAGACGGCTCCTGCCATTTGGGGATGGCAGGGGTCATTTGCGCACTTTTGCACTTTTATGAAAAAGGTGTCGGACTGAAACAGTGAACGTTTCAGCCCGGCACCTTTCTTTTTTTGCGTGTTTTCATGCAGCAAAATCTTTTTGCTTGCTTATAAATACCCCGTATTGTGCCGCAGCGGATGTTCGACCATCATAGTTATGCTGACTTTTGTGTATATTTTTACCAAATCGTTTTCCGCTCTATTTCGCCTATTTATAGGGACAGATGGAAGGCGCGCGCTCGTGCGGCATGACGAATGCGCAGGCCATGCGCTACGTGGTGATGCCGCAGGCGGTCAAAAATATTCTCCCCGCCATCGGCAATGAATTTGTCACGATGGTCAAGGAGACCTCGATCATCCAGTACCTCGGCATCGGCGATCTGATGTACAACAACGGCATCGTGGTCACCTCTACCTATAACCCGCTTCCTTGCTACTACATCTCCGCCATCATCTACCTGGCGCTGAATATCATCCTCGGCAAGGGCCTGAACATCTTTGAAGGGAGGCTGAGAAAGAGTGAACGGTAACGTATTGTTCGAGATCAAGGACTTGCAGAAAAAGTTCGGCAGCCTGACCGTCTTCGACGGGCTGAGCGAGACCATCTGCAAGGGCGACGTGGTCGTCATCATCGGTCCCTCGGGCGGCGGCAAGTCCACCTTTATCCGATGCCTGAACCTCTTGGAGCAGACCACCGCCGGCAAAATTTACTTCGAGGGCGAGGACATCACGGCCAAGGGCTTTGATGTGAACAAGCACCGACAGAAGGTCGGCATGGTGTTCCAGCAGTTCAATCTCTTTAACAACCTGACGGTGCTTGAAAACATTACGATCTCGCTCACGAAGGTCAAAAAGCAGTCGGAAGAGGAGAGCAAGGAAAAGGCCCTCAAGCTTCTAAAGCGCGTGGGGCTTGAGGACAAGGCGAACGCCTATCCCTCCCAGCTCTCCGGCGGGCAGAAGCAGCGTATCGCCATCGTGCGGGCGCTGGCAATGGAGCCCGATGTGCTGCTCTTCGATGAGCCGACCTCCGCGCTCGACCCTGAGATGGTCGGCGAGGTGCTGCAGGTCATCTCTGACCTCGCCTGCGACGGCATCACGATGGTCGTCGTCACGCACGAGATGGGCTTTGCCCGAAAGGTCGGCACGCGCGTGCTCTTCATGGACGGCGGACAGATCGCCGAGCAGGGCACGCCCGAGGAGATTTTCGAGCACCCGCAGAACGCGCGAACCAAAGAGTTCTTATCCAAAGTCATCAACGTCATTTAACAAACAAAAAATAAAATTTACGATATTATTAGAGGAAACAAAAATGCTTCACACGATCAATCCCGAAATTCTGTTCCTTAAGCAGGAAGATGTCATCAAGGCCGGCCTTCTCGATATGAAACAGATCTTGGCCGTTACGGAAAAGACCTACGCGATGCTCGGTCAGGGCCTCATCAAGAACCCGCCCAAGACCAACACCAGCATCCCTGACAAGGAAAACTGGCAGTCGTTCTTCAACGCCATGCCTTGCTACATCGGCGGCGACATCAACATCGGCGGCATCAAGTGGGCGGCGGAGTCCAAGAAGAACGCCACGATCCCTGGCATCCCCTACGGCATCGACATTTCCATCCTGAGTGACCCCGAGACGGTGCTGCCGTTCTGCATTCTGGACGGCACGCTCATCACCGCGATGCGCACCTCCGCCGTCGGCGGCCTGATGGCCAAGTATGCCGCCCCCTCCAATGCGGACACCGCGTGCCTTGTCGGCGCGGGCGTTATCGGCCGCACGATGATCTCCGCCGTGCACGAGGCGCTGCCCCAGATCAAGACCATGTACCTCTGCGACATTGATGTCGCCAAGGCCGAGGGCATCGCGAAGGAGTACGGCGACAGCCTCGGCGTTGAGATCATCCCGACGAGCGACAGCAAGGCTGCGGCGCTCAAATCTCAACTCATCGTCGGCGAGACGACCGCGCCCAAGCCGTTCATGGACACCTCCTGGCTGACGCCCGGCTGCGGTCTCGTCTCCATGCACTCCAACGAGGTGATGGAAGACGTCTTCCTCAAGGCCGACGGCATCGTCGCCGACTACTGGACACAGCTCAAGCAGCACACGAACCCGCTGTCCAAGCTCACGAAGGAGGGCAAGCTCGATGAGAGCCAGATCATGGACCTGAGCGAGCTGGTGCTCGGCACGAAGAAACTGCGCACCTCGGACGATCAGTTCGTCGCCGCCGCGTCCATGGGCCTCGGCGCGCTGGACATCATGATCGCCTATCAGCTCTACCTGAACGCGACGGAAATTGGCATCGGCATCAAGGTGAACCTTTGGGACAAGCCCCTGTGGGAATAAACGTCCCGGTCGAAAAGCGAAAAAGGAGAGAATAGCATGAAAAAAGCGATTGCTTT
>OHKK01000616.1_pt1 | contig 17218 bp, 16 predicted proteins | sample 1568811 | NCBI WGS metagenome assembly OHKK01 (sample SAMEA3879568, study PRJEB24766) | human gut metagenome | biome: human-associated habitat; feature: feces | place: USA | collected 1985/1987
GATAAAGATAGAGGACACCAAAATCAATTATCCTGTTATGCAGTCAAAGGATAATCCGAATTTCTATTTGAAACACGGCTTCGACAAGGCGTATACCGACTACGGTTGCCCTTATATTCAGGAAAACTGCGATGTGGATATTCCGTCGGACAACCTCATTATCTACGGTCATAATATGAAGGACAGTTCAATGTTTTCGGGGCTAATGAAGTACACAGATAAGTCTTTTTGGGAAAGCCATAAGACTATTAGCTTCGATACTTTAACCGAGAAATGCGACTATGAGATTATCGCTGCATTTAAGACGGTGGTATATACCGACAGTCCCGAAAGTTTCAAATACTATCAGTTCATCAACGCAGATACGGGAGATGAATTTAATGCCTATATCACCAAATGCAAAGAACTTGCCTTGTATGATACGGGAGTAACCGCAGAATACGGCGACAAATTGATTACGCTTTCCACCTGTGAGTATTCCCGTAACAACGGTCGAATGGTTGTCGTGGCAAAGAAAATGGCTGAGTAAGGAGGGATAAACCTTGTATGATTAGTCTCATAAATTTAGCAGTGTTGTTTGCGGCTAAGGTTGCGGACAACGCCTTAAGTACGACAAAAACAATATTAGTACAAAGAAGTCGGTGGATACTTGCAGGCATTGCGGTTGTCATATCCGACTTCATTTATTTTTGGATAACAAAGCGTGTTGTTTCGGCTGATAATGAACTGGCTATGCTTGTTGTTGCCGTTGCCGGTGGTGTAGGGTGTTCTCTCGCTTGCTTTATCAACGAGAAAATGTCAAAGGACAGAACCTATGTGAATGTGATTATGTCCGATGACCTTGAAGAAATGAAGCGTTTGCGAGATTTTCTTGCACAGCACCACATTACGAATGTTGCAAGCGACAGCTACACCCTTGACTGGAACGCAAAGACAATCTCTATAACCGCTTATCCCGAAACAAAATCAGAAAGCCGATTGATTAACGAGTTTATTGCCGACAGCTCGACAAAATTCAAAAGAGTTATTCAACCGGCTTAGAAAGGAGGTTCAGCGTGGCTGATATAAAGACAAGAGATACCGTCAAAGGCACGATAAAGACCTTGGATAAAGCAACTGTTGCCGGTCAGAAAATGAAAGAGGCATATATCGCCACACAAGAGAAAGCGGAACGCTCTGTCAACGCCAATGAAAACACGGCAGAAGAATATGCCGCCGACAAAGTGCAATCCGGTATTGATGAAATCTCCCACGATGTCGTTTATGCCTTTGATAAAACAGGTCGAAAAGGTGTCGGAGAAACCAAACGGAATATCCAATCTGCCAAAGACGGCTTTCAGCGTTTTAAGCAGCAGCGAGCCGAACAGTCATTGAGAAAACAGACTGCACAGAATACCAATTCTGCGATTAAGACTGTTGATACGGCTGAAAAGACAATTAAGCAATCGGCAACTTCTTCGGGCAAGAAAACAATTAAATTTTCCGGGAAAGAAGCTGCAAAGACAACGCAGAAATCCGTTAAGACCGCCGAGCAGACTGCAAAGGCGGCGATAAAAACAAGCCAGCAGACGGCGAAAGCCGCACAGAAAACGGCACAAGCCACGGTTAAGGCTTCGCAAAAAGCGGCACAGGCGGCTAAGGCAACCGCCAAAGCAACGGCAACTGCTGTAAAAGCAGCAGCGAAAGCTACCATTGCCGCAGTAAAGGCGATTATAGCGGCGGCAAAAAGTCTTGTTGCTGCAATAGCAGCCGGAGGTTGGGTTGCCGTTGTTGTGATTGTAGTATTATGTCTTGTAGGGTTAATTGCCGGTTCAGTTTATGGCATTTTCTTTTCAGGGGAAGATTCTGGTACAGGAATGTCAATGCAGACTGCTGTGCAAGAAATCAATCAAGAATACGATGACCGATTAGAACAAGAAAAGAACTCTGTAAGTTATGATGTTCTTGAAATGAGCGGAAGCAGAGCTGTATGGAAAGATGTCCTTGCGGTCTATTCCGTTAAAGTGAATACAAATGCCGATAATCCGATGGAGGTTGCCACGGTTGACGATACCAAGAAGCAACTGTTGTCGGATATTTTTTGGGAGATGAACAGTATTTCTTCCCGAACCGAAACAAAGTCTCATACCGAAATCGAAGAAAGCGACGACGGACACGGAAATATCGTAGAGACGGAAACCACCGTAACCGAGACATTTCTGTATATCACGGTATCGCATAAGACCGTAGATGAAATGGCGACTGCCTATGGTTTTAATGAGGAGCAAAAAGATTATCTTGCCGAGCTTTTGAAAGATGAAAACAATCAGCTATGGTCGCAAGTCCTTTACGGTATCGGTTACAGTGATGACCAAATCGTATCTGTTGCCTTGTCGCAGGTCGGAAATGTCGGAGGTCAGCCTTACTGGTCTTGGTACGGATTTGACTCCCGTGTGGAATGGTGTGCTTGCTTTGTTTCTTGGTGTGCTAATGAGTGCGGATATATTGACGCCGGTATTATTCCGAAATATGCCGGTTGTGTGAACGGCGCTCAATGGTTCAAAGACCGAGGACAATGGGCAGACCGAAATTATGAGCCTGCACCCGGAACAATCATTTTCTTTGACTGGGAGGGCGACGGAGAAACCGACCACACAGGCATTGTGCAAAAATGCGAGAACGGAATTGTTTATACTGTTGAGGGTAATTCCGGTGATGCTTGCAGACAAAGACAATACGCAGTCGGTAGCAGCAGCATCTACGGATACGGTATCCCGGCGTATTAAAAAAGATGGCTGCTCATTTGAGTAGCCATCGAGTACATATTAACTTTCAAAATCATAATTTCCGAAATTGATGATGTCCAAGCCTTTCTTCTTTGCTCTTTCATAAGTCTTTGCAGCTCCGCCCCATCCGTGATTAACAAAGCATATAGCGTAGCTTGCATTATCCACCATAAATTTATTCCTTGCAGGAATGGCGGCTTTGAAGTGATATTTTTCAAAATCATCGGGATATATTATCGAATCGAACAGTTCACTGTTATACACATTGAATGACAGATAAGGAATAACGAGATAATTGCTTATATGTGGATACTCTTTTTTTAATTCGTAAACGCAGCGACCGCATAATCGTTCAAATTCGCCTTGTCCACCACTCAAAAACTCAGTAACACCTTTATCTATAAGTGAAACAATAGCTTCTTTTATCTGTTCGCTTGTTACTCCATAGCATTCATTATGCCCTATGAATACAGCCGTATTTTCTTTACTCATACTATACCATCCCCCGTGTTTAATACAGTATAGCATAAAAAAGTCAAAAAATCATCACTATTAGTTATTATTACTTCCAAATGGTGTGTGTATGTTTGGGCTAACGCAATCTATACTATTAGTGATAGAAACATACCAAGGGGGTGATGAGATGAAACTCGCTACAATCGGCAAGAACGTCAGAAAATATCGACTGATGAAAAAATTACGCCAAGAGGATTTAGCGGAGAAAGCAGGATTGACTACTAACTATATCGGTATGGTAGAAAGAGGCGAGAAAATCCCGTCACTTGAAACATTTATAAAGATACTCAATGCATTGGGCGTATCTGCTGATATGGTTTTGAGTGAAGTTTTGGATACCGGATACACCGTTAAAAACTCAATATTGAATGAGAAACTTGAAAAACTCACTCCTGAAGATAGAGATAGAATTTATGAGGTGTTAGATACGCTCATAAAACAATCAAAGCAAATACTTCCGTAAATTACAAGGCTCGCCGTTATCGGCGGGCTTTTTCTTATTTCGTGTAAAAAATCTACTCAATCGACACAGATTGCGGGACTTCGACAATTACATTGTGTTATAACTATAACTACAAGTGATAGACAACAACTAATAATCACGGAGGATAATAAAAATGAAAGACATTTTAGAAAAAGTGGCTGAAAAAAACGGCATTACAAGAGATGAGGTTGAAAGCGAAATCCAAAAAGCAATTAAGGAAGCAATGAAAAGCAGGCAGCCGAAAGCTCAACAATTTTGGAAAGAAGTTGCGCCCGACGGACAAACTCCATCGGCGGAAACCGTTATAGCTTTGATTGCAAAAAAAGTTAATGAGCGGATGTGTAGTTGAGGTGCTTATGCACCTCATTTTTTGTATTACTGATAGTTGGTTTTGAGAATGCTAAAAAGCACAAAAGTGCGAAATAGCAGTATTTATATTGAAAGTTTGAGCCGTTTATGCTATAATGTTCTATGAGTTATTCTATTCTTGTTTGAATTCTTGGAAAGGAAGTAAATAGATGGCGGTTACATATAAGAAACTGTGGCATATTCTGCTGGACAGGGATATGAAAAAGAAAGATTTACAGGAAACAGCAGAGCTTACAAAGTACACAATGCGAAAACTTGGCAATGACGAAGCAGTCACAACAGATACTCTTGCCAAGATATGCAGAGCTTTGAATTGTACTGTTGATGATATTATGGAAGTTCTACCCGAAGATAAAGAGTAAAGTCCGTTTTATAGGACAGTAGCTTTGATATAATGCAGAATGGATAGAAATAAGTAATAGTATTCGCTATTATGATACTATAAAGAAGAAAGGACATATTTCTATGGCTAACGGAAATAACGCCAATATCGGCTTTGAAAAACAAATATGGGACGCAGCGTGCGTGCTTTGGGGACATATCCCTGCGGCAGAATACAGAAAGGTTATCGTAGGTCTTATTTTCCTGCGTTACATATCAAGTGCGTTTGAAAAGCGTTATCAAGAGCTTGTTGCAGAAGGTGACGGCTTTGAAGATGATAGAGACGCCTATGTGGAGGATAATATTTTCTTTGTGCCGGAGGACGCTCGTTGGAGCAAAATAGCTTCATCTGCTCATACTCCTGAAATCGGAACTGTCATTGATGATGCAATGAGAGCCATAGAAAAGGAAAACACAACCCTTAAAAATGTACTTCCTAAAAACTATGCCAGCCCTGATTTGGACAAGCGTGTTTTGGGTGATGTTGTTGACCTGTTCACCAATATGGATATGGGCGATACAGAGGAAAGCAAAGACCTGCTCGGCAGAACTTATGAGTATTGTATTCAGCAGTTCGCCGCTTACGAAGGTGTTAAGGGCGGCGAGTTCTACACTCCTGCAAGTATTGTTAAAACAATTGTTGCTATCTTAAAACCGTTCAAGAACTGCCGTGTATATGACCCTTGCTGTGGTTCGGGCGGTATGTTCGTACAGAGTGCGAAGTTCATTCAGGCACACAGCGGCAACCGTAGTGAAATCGCCGTTTACGGTCAGGAGTCCAATGCCGACACTTGGAAAATGGCAAAAATGAATATGGCTATTCGAGGTATTGATGCCGATTTCGGTCCGTATCAGGCAGATACATTTTTCAATGACCTACACAAGACCTTGAAAGCCGACTTTATTATGGCAAATCCGCCTTTCAATCTTTCCAACTGGGGTCAGGAAAAGCTCAAAGACGATGTCCGTTGGAAGTACGGCACACCGCCTGCCGGCAATGCCAACTATGCGTGGATTCAGCATATGATACACCACCTTGCACCTAACGGAAAAATCGGTCTTGTGCTTGCAAACGGTGCTTTGTCCTCTCAGTCAAGTGGCGAGGGCGAAATCAGAAAGAATATCATTCAGGCTGACCTTGTAGAAGGTATTGTTGCTCTGCCAACACAGCTCTTTTACAGCGTTACTATTCCTGTTACCCTTTGGTTCATCACAAAAAATAAGAAGCAAAAAGGCAAAACCCTGTTTATCGACGCTCGTAAAATGGGTTATATGGTTGACCGCAAGCACAGAGATTTTACCGATGACGATATTCAGAAATTGGCAGATACATTTACCGCTTTCCAAGAAGGAACACTTGAAGATGTAAAAGGCTTCTGTGCAGTTGCCGATTTGCAAGAAATCGAGAAGCAAGACTTTATCCTTACTCCGGGCAGATATGTAGGGATTGAAGAAGTCGAGGACGACGGAGAACCGTTTGAAGAAAAGATGACACGCCTTACTTCTGAGCTTTCCGATATGTTCGCAAAGTCTCACGAACTGGAGGACGAAATCCGCAAGAAACTGGGGGCGATTGGATATGAAGTGTAATTGGACTACGAAAAAGCTATCAGAAATCGCATATATCAACCCAAGAGAGAGTCTCGGTAAGGGCGTCGTGGCAAAAAAAGTGCCAATGGATAAGTTACAGCCTTTTTGTAGGGACATTCCAGAATTTGTGCTTGAAGAATATAAGGGTGGCACAAAATTCAGAAACGGCGACACGATTATGGCAAGAATTACTCCTTGTCTTGAGAACGGAAAAATTGCAAAAGTTTCAGTTTTGAGAGATGGCGAAGTAGGTTTTGGTTCAACCGAGTATATTGTCTTTCGTGCAATTGACGGCGTAAGTGATGCTGATTACTTGTACTATTTGATTTGCAGCCCTTTGGTTCGCAATCCGGCAATTAAATCTATGGTTGGTTCATCAGGTCGCCAACGAGTCCAAACTGATGTTGTTGCCAATTTAGATATAGAATTACCGCCTATTGAAGAACAAAGGAAAATTGGTGGATTGTTAAAGGCTATTGACGACAAGATAGAGCTTAATAATGCCATAAACAATAATTTAGAGCAGCAAGCTCAGGCAATATTCGCAAATGAGTTTTTATCGCTTGATACACTACCCGAAGGCTGGAAGCAAGCCAGTTTGATAGACATTGCGGACTATCTAAATGGTCTTGCTATGCAAAAATATCGTCCAACCGCTGACGAAAGTGGCATTCCGGTTCTTAAAATCAAGGAACTTCGTCAAGGGTGTTGTGATGATAATAGCGAGTTATGCTCTCCAAGTATTAAATCCGATTATATCATTCACGATGGCGATGTCATTTTTTCTTGGTCGGGTAGCTTATTGGTTGACCTTTGGTGTGGCGGTATCTGCGGTTTGAATCAACATTTATTCAAGGTCACATCAAGTAAATATGACAAATGGTTTTATTATGCTTGGACAAAGCACCACCTTGACCGCTTTGTAGCTGTTGCCGCCGATAAAGCCACGACAATGGGTCATATTAAACGAGATGAGCTTGCAAAAGCAGAAGTTCTTATTCCAAATGAAGCTGACTATAACCGCATAGGTGCTTTGCTTCAGCCTATCTATGAAATGATTATATCAAATCGAATAGAGAATAAAAAACTTGCCGCAACAAGAGATACTCTGCTTCCTAAACTGATGAACGGTGAAATTGATATGTCGGAGGTAGATTATGAATAAGAAAGACCTCTCAATACCATTTAATGCACCACTTAACCCACAAGATACCGAACAACAGACCTATGGTTGCAGAGCCAACAATCCGGATATATGCGGAAATAACGGCTTACCAAACATCTGTGCTTTTTCTTCTGCGGATTGTATATGCAAAAAGCCGTCAAGAGCTTGGAAAAAGCAATATAACAAACTCAAGGATTAAGCCGCTAAATTATTGTTTATCACTTTATTATTGCGGATTTTTTGATTAAGAGACCGTATCATATTAGCAATTTTTACTTGCACACTCATATCCGGTACTGGTATTTTTAACAGCCTTATTGTTTTCATCGGAATGGTAGGTTGCCCTGAGCCGGTCATATTGTTTGACATTTGATTATAAAAGGCTTTGGAACGAATGTAACAATACAAATAATATGGATAAATCACATTCTGATTAGGTACGATTTTGCAAATATTTGGGGCTAAATGGTACTTATCGTTTTCTTCAATTATTGCACAGTCACCATATCCATTCCCTGTATATGTTAGCAATATATCGTCTTTATAAATTTTGCTTCGAGTCAAGCCTTCTGAAACTTCTCTTGATATTCTTTTAATATCAGACAAATCAAGTTCGCCGTTTCGTAGATTTAATGCTCTCAAGGCAATGATTTCTCCATCATCATTGTATTTAATGTACTTTGTGAACTCAAAACCCGCCAGTTTTGTTACTTCTGCAATTTCCCCAAGACTTTTTTCAATCCATTCAGCCATAATCTTTTCCTCTCTATCCAATGTATTTTCGATGAGCAATCTTAACATTGCTCTGCTTTACCATTGCATACTGCAAGGTCGTATCTATCTTTCTATGTCCCAAGAGTTGTTGAAGCTGCTCAATGGGCATTCCTTTATCTATTGCCATAGTTGCAAGTGTACGCCTAAACTTGTGCGGGTGTACCTTATGCAGCCCTAATTGTTTTCCAAATTCTCTAAGTCTTGTTTCTATGCCGCCGATTTTCAGCCTTTCGTGTGGAGCTTTCAGCGATACAAAAAGTGCTGGGTTATCATCGGTTCTACTATTTAAGTAATTCTGCAAATGTATCTTTGTGCGAGCGTCAAAATAGACCACTCGTTCCTTACTGCCTTTACCGAACACGATACATTCTCGCTCGTTAAAATCAATATCATTTCTGTTGAGCAATACCATTTCGCCGACACGCATACCCGTAGATGCTAACATATCTATCATCGCCAAATCTCTCGGCTCGGTGCAGTTATCTCTCATAAGCTCCAATGCTTCATCAGAGTATGTTTCTTTAATGTTAGTACCGGTTTTGACCTTATGTATTCGCCTGACAGGACTTTTCAGTATATAATCCTCGTCCTCAAGCCACGAAAAGAAGCTTGAAAGAATGCGGCGGATATTATCAATCGTAACCTTGCTTGATTTTTTCTTTTCCTGATACTCGGTCAGGTATCGTCTTATGTCGTCAGTTTCAATATGCTTTACGCTTTTGCCGACGGTCGCAATCATCATTTCGATAGTTGCTTTGTAGTATTTAAGAGATTTCTCGGAACAGCCCTCAATTCGCTTTGCCGAAAGAAACAGCTTCACAAAGTCCTGTTCCGATGGTTTCTCTTGTTTCTGATTTTCTGTTACCTCATACTTTGCAAGGGTGTATTTCAACACCTCTTGCAATTTTTCATTTTGTGCGTTGTTCAGGTAAGGCAACATTCCCTGAATAACATCTTTGATTAAATCTTGTTTCACAGTCAATTCTCCTTTTTATTCTTAGAGAACGACTATGGGGCGGAAGTCCCCCAATATTAACTCCCGCCACCCACGAAAGTTATGGGATATGTTATATGCTAAACAATAATTTATTTGAGCAAATGCAAGCTCTTTACAAAGCTTGGTTTGTTGATTTCGAGCCTTTTGGTGGCGTTAGACCTTCGAACTGGAATGGCACGAACATATATGCTATTGCAAACATCATATATGGTGCGCCCTTTGCATCCAAGCTGTTTAATACAGATGGACTCGGTAAACCAATTATCCGTATTCGTGACTTGAAAGAACAAGCATTTGTTACTTTTACCACCGAAGAACATCCAAAAGGACATTTAATTCAACCCGGAGATATTGTCGTAGGTATGGATGGCGAATTTCGTCCGTATATTTGGGGAAATGAACCTGCTTGGTTAAATCAACGAGTTTGCATTTTTGAAAGCAATCGCCCTCAAGGAAAAGCATTTGTTCTCTATACTATAAAACCTCTTTTGAATAAAATTGAGCAAACACAAGTTGCTACAACAGTAATTCATATCGGCAAAAAAGACTTTGATGCATTTGAAATTATTCTTCCTGATGAAGCAACACTTGATAGTTTTGATTCAATAACTGCTCCAATGATAGAACAAATCGTAAATAACCGTTTGCAAAACAAGAGGTTAGCAGTTCTTCGAGATACACTCTTACCTAAACTTATGTCCGGCGAGCTTGATGTTTCCGACATCGACCTTTAAGCCGCTAAATTATTGTTTAGCAATAGAAAGAAGGGATAATAGTGGGTATGCGTCCTCGATATGATGAAAGTGGCAAGATAATTGGCGCTCACAATATGATTTTTGATGACATATCAGACCAATATAAAATGCAACGAGTCTTGATAGATAAAGATATTCAAGAAATATCATACACAGCATTTATGAAACAACTCAGAAATGCAAAGGTTGCAGAAGAATTTGAGGATAATAACTATTATTCAAGAGAAGTTATTTCGCACTTGGCGATAGATTACTTATATTCAGCACTCTATCTTCAAAAAGGAATTGCCGAAAAAAGAGGTAAAAATGTTCTGTCATTATATATGATTCCCTGTGCGTATTTGTGCAAACACTCTGTTGAATTAAAGATTAAAGAATGCCTTTTGGAGAAATACGGCGAGGTTGAGAATACACATAGTCTTGCAAAATTATGGAATAAACTTGACGAAAAGTCGGTATTGCACTACGAAAAACTCAATTCCTTTATTCAAGAGTTAGAAACCATTGATAAAAATGAAATGGCATTAAGATATGGAGTATCAGTTAAATTAGAACCACTACAAGAAGATTTTATATTTGATATAGATGCTCTTTTGAATAACACTAAATTTTTCTTTAATGTTGTTGATGAATTTATCATTTGCAAGTATAGATATAAACAAAAGGAGAAATGAAAATGCCGGGATTATATACCGAAGCCGATTATGAAAACTCAGTAATCGAGCTGTTCAGAAATGATTTGGGATACGAGTACGCATACGGTCCCGATATTGAAAGAGACTTTTACAGTCCGTTATATGAGGAAGTTCTGCTTGACTCTCTGTACCGTTTGAACAGAGGGTTACCTGATGATGCCATTCAGGACGCATTATTCAAACTAAAGAATTTTGAAAACGGAGAACTTGTGCAGAAAAACGCCGTGTTTATGGACTATCTGCAAAACGGTATCCCGGTAAGATATTTTGTTGACGGTGAGGAGCGTTCCTCTATCGTCTATCTTGTTGACTATAAAAATCCCGACAATAACTCCTTTATCGTTGCTAACCAATGGACTTTTATTGAGAACAGCAATAAACGCCCTGATGTAATTCTCTTTTTGAACGGCTTGCCGGTTGTATTGGTTGAGCTTAAATCTCCGTCTCGTGAAGAAACGGACGCTTCCGAAGCGTACAGGCAGCTCCGTAACTATATGAAAGAAATTCCGTCTATGTTCATTTACAACGCAATTTGCGTAATGAGCGACCAGTTGACCTCAAAAGCGGGTACGATCACCTCCGGTGAAGACCGCTTTATGGAGTGGAAAACAAAAGATGGTGATTATGAAAACACGCAGTATGCACAATTTGATACTTTCTTTGAGGGTATGTTCCAAAAGGCACGACTGCTTGATATAATAAAAAACTTCATTTGCTTTTCTAACGAGGGTATCAATTCGTTTAAGATACTTGCAGGGTATCATCAATACTTTGCGGTCAGAAAAGCAATTGAATCCACAAAGCACGCTACCGTTACCGACGGCAAGGGCGGCGTATTTTGGCACACCCAAGGCAGCGGAAAGTCGCTGTCTATGGTGTTCTATGCTCATTTGTTGCAAGAAGCGTTGGACAGCCCGACGATTGTTGTTATCACAGACAGAAACGACCTTGACGACCAGCTTTACGGTCAGTTTGCAAAGTGCAAAGACTTTTTAAGGCAAGAGCCAATGCACGCCGAGAGCAGAGAAAACTTGAAATCTCTCCTTGCCGGCAGACAGGCAAATGGCATTATTTTTACCACTATGCAAAAGTTTGAGGAGTCGCACGAAGCGTTATCCGAACGCCACAACATTGTGGTTATGGCAGACGAAGCGCACCGTGGACAATACGGACTGACCGAAACCGTGGACGCTAAAACTGGTAAGGTTAAAATCGGTACAGCTCGTGTTATCCGCAACACCTTGCCTAACGCTACATATATCGGCTTTACAGGCACTCCTATTTCTTCAAAAGACCGTAGTACCCGTGAGGTATTCGGTGACTATATCGACATTTACGATATGACACAGGCTGTCGAGGACGGAGCAACCCGCCCGGTTTATTACGAAAGCCGTGTAATTAAACTCAATCTTGACGAAGCAACGCTACGGCTGATTGATACTGAGTATGATATTATGTCCGCCAACGCAGACGAAGAAGTTATCGAAAAGAGCAAGCGTGAACTCGGTCAGATGGAAGCAATCCTCGGCAATGAAAACACTATCAATTCGCTTGTAAGCGATATACTCGACCACTACGAGAACAACAGAGAAAATCTGCTGACAGGCAAGGCAATGATTGTTGCTTACTCTCGCCCTATCGCTATGAAAATTTACAAGCGTATTTTAGAGCTGCGCCCAGCTTGGACGGAAAAAGTTGCGGTTGTAATGACTTCCGGCAACAACGACCCGGAAGAATGGCGTGAGATAATCGGCAACAAGCACCACAAGGACGAGCTTGCAAAGAAATTCAAAGACAACAACAGTCCGCTTAAAATCGCAATCGTTGTAGATATGTGGCTCACAGGCTTTGATGTGCCGTCCCTTGCCACTATGTATGTTTACAAGCCAATGTCGGGACACAATCTTATGCAGGCTATTGCCCGTGTAAACCGTGTATTCCGTGACAAAGAGGGCGGTCTTGTTGTTGACTATGTGGGTATTGCAACAGCACTTAAAAAGGCTATGAACGATTACACCGCCCGTGATAAAAAGAATTACGGCGATACCGATGTTGCAAAGGTTGCATTCCCGAAATTCCAAGAAAAGCTGTCCGTATGCCGTGATAAGTTCCACGGATTTGACTATTCAAAGTTCCAAACCGGCACAGACCTTGAAAGGTCTAAGACTATTAGCGGTGCTGTCAACTTCATTATGGGCAGAGAAAAAATCGACGATAAGGACTCGTTTGTAAAAGAAGCGCTTATGCTTCATCAGGCATTGTCCCTCTGCTCATCTATGGTTGATGAGGACGACCGTATCGAAGCAGCGTTCTTTGAGTCTGTGCGTGTACTTGTTTTAAGACTTGCCAATACAGGTGTCGGCAAAAAAATATCCTTGCCCGAAATGAACGCAAGGATTAACGAACTCTTAAAGCAGAGTATCAAGAGCGAAGGTGTTATCAACCTTTTCTCAGATATTAAAGAGGAATTCTCTCTCTTTGACCCGAAATTCTTGCAAGAAGTTGCGAATATGAAAGAAAAGAACCTTGCCGTCGAGCTTTTGAAAAAGTTGATTGCAGAGCAGGTTTCTGTTTACCGCAGGACAAATGTGGTTAAGTCCGAAAAGTTCAGCGAGATAATGCAGCGTTCGCTCAATGCGTATTTGAACGGTATGCTGACCAACGAAGAAGTCATTGAAGAAATGCTCAAGCTGGCAAAGCAGATTGCAGCAGCGCAAAAAGAGGGCGACCAACTCGGACTTACAGCCGATGAGCTTGCATTCTACGATGCCCTCACAAAGCCGCAGGCAATTAAGGACTTCTATGAAAACGACGAACTCATAGCCATTACAAAGGAGCTTGCCGATACTCTGCGCAGAAACAAGACGATTGATTGGCAAAAGCGTGAGTCAGCAAGAGCAAAAATGCGTATGCTCATTAAGAAACTTTTGAAAAAGCACAAGTACCCGCCGGAGGGTATGGACGACGCAGTTCAAACGGTTATGACCCAATGCGAACTTTGGACAGATAATATGATGGAAGCGTAGGTTGACGGAGAATGAATATGGATAAGAGATTTCAATGGACAGAATTTTATATGGAGTTGGCTTCTGCCCTACTTCCTTACAAAAACAATAGAAGCGAACTGATTGCCAAGCTCAAAACTATCTTTGCCGATGCCGGAATGAATTTTCCGTTTAAGGAAAGAGGGAAAGAAGTATATGAGGACATCTGCCCATTTACCGTTTTTGGCTCGTTCAACAAGGGTATAACAAATGCCAATCGCATAGCTTTGTTGGAACAATTTGCAAAGCAATTCTCGATTAAGGCTGCCGTACCAACTGAGTTTGACGGCATTCCGGTAGTAATGAATTTAAGTGCGTGGTTCTTTGCGTATAAAGAAAATCGTGGAGAACACGACATAGATAACCTTTGGGATTTGCTTGAAAAAGCAATAGCATATTCCGATGAAGCCTCCACAGATAATAAAAATGCTTTCATTGCTGTCTATGATACAGTTACAAAGCAGAAAATGATTAAATGGAATATTACGATGGGACTTTATTGGGCAAGACCATATACATTCATCAATTTGGACTCTACCAACAGAGCATTTATTACGGATGTGGACAATATGCCCCATTATTTCACGACCATATTCTCTGATATAAATAAAGGATTACCCGACGGAAGAAACTATTTGTTTATGTGCGAGCAGGCAAAGAACGCTCTTAATCAGAAAGAATATGAGTATCACAGTTTTCCCGAATTGTCTTATTATGCTTGGAAAAGCAACCAATTGGGCAAAACAGAAGAAACCACGACAACCACAGTTGATTCAAATATAAAAGAAACAAATTATTGGATTTACTCTCCCGGTGACAATGCTTCAATGTGGGACGAGTTCTATAAATCCGGTATAATGGGTATCGGCTGGGACGATGTTACAGACCTTAAAGGATTTTCTTCAAAAGAGGAAATCAAAGATTTTATGAAAAAGGTTTACGATCCAAGTTACTCCTACAAAAACAACGCTCATTGCCTTTGGCAGTTTGCAAATGAGATTAAAGTCGGCGATGTGATTTTCGTCAAAAAAGGAATGCATAAAATCATCGGAAAAGGCATTGTAACTTCAGATTATATCTATGATACATCAAGAAGCACATACAAGCACATTAGAAAAGTTGACTGGCAAAATAAAGGCGAATGGGAACATCCCGGTCAGGCAGTTATGAAAACGCTCACCAACATATCGGCTTACCCCGATTATGTTCAAAAGCTGCTTGCTTTGTTTGCGGAAGATACTTCTGAGGAAGTATCGGAACAAAAGGAAATCAAATATCCGTTATATTCAAAAGATGATTTTCTGAATGAAGTCTATATGGACGAAGATACATATAACACTCTGACGGAATTGCTTGAAGCAAAATACAATGTTATTCTGCAAGGCGCACCCGGCGTCGGAAAGACTTTTGCGGCAAAGAGACTTGCTTACTCTATAATGGGACAGAAAGACACAAGCCGTGTAGCAATGGTACAGTTTCATCAAAGCTACTCTTATGAAGATTTCATTCAAGGGTACAGACCGTCAAAAGACGGCTTTGAACTTGAAAACGGAACATTCTATAAGTTTTGCAAAGAAGCGGAAGAAGATAATGAACGCCCTTATTTCTTTATTATTGATGAAATTAACCGTGGTAATTTGAGCAAAATTCTCGGTGAACTTATGATGTTAATCGAGAAAGATAAGCGTGGCGAAAAAATCAAACTGCTTTATTCTAATGAATGGTTTACTGTACCTCAGAATGTCAGAATTATAGGTATGATGAACACCGCTGACAGAAGCCTTGCATTAATGGATTATGCGTTGAGGAGAAGATTTGCTTTCTTTGATTTCGCACCTGCGTTTTCTTCGGAAGGCTTCAAAAATTACTTGGCAGAAAAGAACTCTCCGAAATTAGAGAGCCTGATAACTGCTGTTGAGTCACTTAATAACACCATTTCTTCTGATGAGTCATTGGGAGATGGTTTTAGAATCGGTCACAGCTATTTCTGTACCGATGGAGAAATTACTGATGAATGGCTCAAATCCGTTGTGGAATACGAAGTAATACCGCTTATCAAAGAATACTGGTTTGACGAGCCGACAAAAGTTAGAGATTGGTCTGCTACTTTAAGGAGTGCAATTAAATGATTCGCATACAGAACATATACTATATGCTTTCCTATGCGTTTCAGGTTCTCAACGAAGATGGCTATAAGCAGGTTGCTACCGAAGAATTCGAAAATGCAGCTGAACTATGTGCTGCCATATTGGTAAAAGGTGTTTCTTCTCAGCTAAAACGAGGATTGGGCAAAGAGTATATTGTTCAAACGGAGGAATTATCTACATTAAGGGGTAAAATTGATATTTCTGCTTCGGTAAAAGAGCAAACTATGCTGAGAAAACGCCTTGTCTGCAACTATGATGAGTTTTCGGTCAATTCATATATGAATAGAATTATCCGAACAACAATGGACACTCTCGTAAGAAGCAATATCAGCAAGGACAGAAAAAAACAGCTTCGTAAGCTCCTCATTTATTTTGCAGAAGTCGAACCTTTGAACAGTGAGAGCATAAATTGGAAGCTTCAATTTAATAAGAATAATCAAACCTATCAGATGTTGATTTCAATTTGTTATCTGATACTCAAAGGATTGCTACAAACAACCTCTGATGGAAGTACAAAGTTAATGGATTTCCTTGATGAGCAGCGTATGTGCAGGCTTTATGAAAAGTTTATCCTTGAGTATTTTAAGAAGGAACACCCCGAAGTTAAGGCGTCGGCTTCTCAAATTCCGTGGGATACAGATGATGGATACAGAGAAATGCTCCCTGTTATGCAGAGCGATATAATGTTAAAACAGGGAGACAGAACATTGGTTATAGACGCCAAGTATTACGCCCATACAACGCAGAAGCAGTACGATGTGAACACTTTGCATTCGGGTAATCTCTATCAGATTTTTACTTATGTAAAAAACCTCGATACGGAGAATACCGGTAATGTGTCGGGAATGTTGCTTTATGCAAAGACCGATGAATTGGTATTACCAAACAACAATTATAAAATGGGCGGAAATGCAATTTCGGTCAAAACGCTTGATTTGGATTGTGATTTTTCAGAAATCCGGAGACAGTTAGATGAGATAGTTCATTCCTGCTTTGGATTTGAATGATAACAGAACTTAGTGAGGTAAATGTAATGAAAAAGCTAATTATTGTTTGTGAAGAAAAATGCCGTCAATACGGCGATTATCTTGCACAGCTTATCAGCTTGGAAGATGATAAAGAAGATGAGACGGTAGGAACAAAAGATGGAGAGGTTGCTGCTCAAGTATGGCTTGAAAAAGACTATAAAGCTAATGCCGCACAGCTTTCATCTAACCAATACATTCTCTTTATCGGACAGGATAAACTTATTAAAGAAAAAAGCTCACATATGAATATGGGGTTTGCGGAATTTGGAATGAAATATGGCTGGCTTGGAAAGCAGGCTGTGCTTTCTGTTGAGAAAGTCGTTGAAGCTGATAAATATGAGAACTTTATTTCATACGCTCAGAACTATCAGCAGGATGTTGAGCAGTTAATTAAGAGCAAAGATAAGAAAGCTCTGAAAGCGGGTGCTGCCGCAGGAGCAGCGGGAGTTACTGGGGCTGTGGGAGTTGCTAAAGCAGGAGCATTGGCAGTTATCTCACCGGTAGCGTT
>OHKK01000617.1_pt1 | contig 17213 bp, 9 predicted proteins | sample 1568811 | NCBI WGS metagenome assembly OHKK01 (sample SAMEA3879568, study PRJEB24766) | human gut metagenome | biome: human-associated habitat; feature: feces | place: USA | collected 1985/1987
TGGAAGCGAAAACAATCCACAGACTTCTGGAATGTCAGCCGCCGGAAGGCTATCTGAAAAACGAAGAAAATCTGCTGGAAGGGGACGTGCTGATCGTGGACGAATGTTCGATGATTGATATCGTTCTGATGAACGCACTTTTAAAGGCGATTCCGCAGGGGATGCGTCTGATTCTGGTCGGTGATATTGATCAGCTTCCTTCTGTCGGAGCCGGAAATGTGCTGCGGGATATCATTGATTCTGAAGTTGTGACTGTGATTCGGCTGACCAGGATTTTCCGTCAGGCTCAGAGCAGCCGCATCGTCATGAATGCACATCGGATCAACGAAGGCGGGATGCCGGATATTTCCAACGGGAAGGATACGGACTTCTTTTTTGTGCAGAAAGAAGACCCGCAGGAGGCGGCAGACGAGGTCGTGCGTCTGATGAAAAACAAGCTGCCGCGTTATTATCAGATGCCGCCGTCCCAGATCCAGGTGCTCACACCGATGCAGAAAGGAATCGTCGGAGCCACCAATTTAAATACGATTCTTCAGGAAGCCCTCAATCCGCAGGGAGAAGGACTGCGAAGAGGCGGTTTTGCATTTCGCGTAAATGATAAAGTGATGCAGATCCGCAACAATTATGATAAAGAAGTGTTTAACGGAGATATCGGGATGATCGATGCGGTGGATATGGCAGCCCGGAATCTGAAAGTGAATTTTGACGGGCGCATTGTGGAGTATGATGTCACAGAACTGGATGAACTGACGCTTGCCTATGCGACAACCATCCATAAAGCACAGGGCTCGGAATATCCGATTGTCGTGATGCCGGTACTGATGAACCATTTTGTGATGCTGCAGAGAAACCTGATCTACACCGGGATCACCCGTGCAAAAAAGATTCTTGTGCTGGTCGGGACACGAAAAGCACTCGCTTATGCTGTGCGGAATGTGACGGTGACAAAAAGAAATACCCTTTTGAAGGAAAGATTGCAGGAAAAGTTTTAATAGCTGGACGAGGGACGGAAAACATAGTATAATACGGAAGAAATACACCTCTAATCAACTTATAGAATTATGAGTACAATATAAGTATATTAAATCACGGAAGAGGTGTAAAATACTTGCGTATAGAAGAGAGAATTATGCAAGAAACATGGTTATACAAAGTACCGTCTTGCACAGCTTACGGGAATGTCGCAGAATGTCTTTTAAGAGGGAATATGAAGAATGCAGAAAATTTTAATAGTAGATGATTCGGAAATAAACAGAGAAATTCTGGCGGCGATGCTGGAAACAGAGTATGAGATTGACATGGCCAAAGGTGGCAGGGAAGCCATCGATATACTGGAAAAGAAGTGGGAAACATATCAGATTGTGCTTCTTGATCTGAATATGCCGGTGATGAATGGATATGAAGTTCTGAAAGTGATGGAAGAAAAACAGTGGCTTGATTCGCTTCCGGTTATCTGTATCTCGTCAGAAACATCTGAGGCAAGCATAGGAAAGGTATATGAGCTTGGAGCTACGGATTACTTTACGAGACCGTTTGATACGGCAGTTGTACTGCGGCGTGTGCATAATACGATCGCACTGTATGCAAAAGCATCCAGCAGCCTGCACGATGCGATGGAGATGTTGTCCGGTATTTTTTACTGTATCATCAAGATCAATCTGGGTACGGACACCTATAAAATGCTGAAAAATATTGCCGGTGATCTCAGAACACCGCTGGATGATATCAAGAGTATTTCACAGAGACTGAAGCAGTACGGAGAAGAGTATGTCCATGCGGAAGACCAGGCCGCTTTTCTGGAGTTTTGTGATTCGGAAAATCTGCGTAAGAAGTTTTCAGAAGAAGATACAGAGCGTATCAGCATGAGTTATCGTTGTTGGAATGGTCAGGAATTCCGCTGGGTTTCCATGGAGGTCATCAAGAGTACAGAATACGCAAAAGATAACGAAGTCGTAGTTTTTTACTTTCGGGATATCAATACAGACTATCTGAAACAACTGGATATGGTTCTGAGCAGAAGCAAAGGTTCTGTTGGTATGGTGAATGTGAATGTGACAAACGGAACCTGCACATCTGGAAGTAGTTCCCTGAAAAAGCTGGAGCTGCAGGAAGAGGATCTTACACTTGATCAGTATATAAACCGGGTCAGCACTTCGATCCCACAGGAGAATGAGCGCAAAAGTTTTACAGAAAAATTCAGCAGGAAGTATATGCTGGATTCTTTCGAAAAAGGTCATACGATCATTCAGGAAAACTATCCGGTATACAGCACAGAAAATCACCGGCCGCAGCTTTATCGCGTAACCGCAGAGATGGTTCGCAATTCTTTTTCCAACCATATTGAGGCGATTCTCTATTTTACCAATATCACAGAGAAGTATCTGGCAGAAAAGATGCCTCAGATCCTGTATCAGAAAAACTATGAGCAGATTGCTGTGATCGACTTAAAACGCAGAAAGATTGCGATCAATTCGGCAGAAGTTTTTGACTTTTCACAGTCGCTGGAGAGAGAACTGGATTATGAACAGTATCTGAAAGAAGTCATGGAGTGTTTTGTTCCGGAGGAAGAAAAGGCACAGTTTAAAAATTATACAGAACTGAACAATATCAAAAAAGAACTGGATCTGAAAGGACGCTATTCTTTCAGTGCACATCAGATGAACAGGGACGGAGAAAAATGTCTGATCAATTATTCTTATCTGTATTTTGATCAGTACTTTGGAATCGTGGTTGTGGCGCTTGAAGACATCACAGAGCTGTCAGGACAGGATGCACTGACAGGCGGATACAACCGGCAGGGATTTGTACAGAAGGCAGAACGCATTCTCCAGAATGCAAATGAGGATGACAACTATGCGATCCTGTTTTTCAATATTAAGAATTTCAAGGCAGTGAATGAGCTTTTTGGCATTGAACCTGGCGACTTTATTCTGCGTGAGATCTATGAAGATCTGAAAAACTCACAGCTTGCTCCGGTTGTGATCGCCAGAGCAGAGGCTGACCATTTTGTGTGTCTTGTGAAACAGGAAAATCTGGACGAAGAGCTTCTGACAAAACTCTGTACGAAAAAGATTTCCAACTCCGGAAAGACGATCTGCCTGTTCAGCCGGTGCGGTGTTTTCTATGTAGAAGATAAAAGCATGTCCGTCAATATGATGATCGGGCGTGCAAAACTGGCAAAGAAATATATTGAAGATGAGTACGTTCAGCCATATAAAGTGTACGATGCTTCCATGCAGACTGCTTATATAGACAAGGCAGAGATTGCAGGTGAACTTGCAGAAGGCATTGCGAAAGGCGAACTTCAGGTTTATTATCAGCCGGTTGTGGATGCCAGGACCGGGAAGGTTGCTTCCGCAGAAGCTCTGATCCGCTGGCATCATTCTAAGAAAGGATTCCTGTCTCCAGGATTCTTTATACCGGCACTGGAAGAGAGCGGTCATATTTCTGAACTGGATGATTATGTTATTCATCAGGTAAATGATTTCCTGATGGATCGTTATCATGCAGATAAAAGTATAGTTCCGGTTTCTGTTAATTTATCATGGATGGATTTTTACGATGAGAAGATTATGGAAGATATTCTCGATAAATGCAAAAACAATGACCTGAAAGAAAAACTGATCCGTCTGGAAGTTACTGAGACATCTTACGCTGCGATGGGCGAGAGCCGAAACAGTATTCTGGAGTCCTTCCGTGCAGAAGGTGTCAAGATCATGATGGATGACTTTGGAACAGGCTATTCTTCCTTTGGCATGCTCCAGCAGTACAATTTTGATATCATGAAGATTGATATGAGTTTCATCCGTCAGATTGAGACAAATCCAAAGACGAAAAGTATTTTACGTTTTCTGATCGACATGGCACATGAGATGGAGATTCGGATCGTGGCAGAAGGTGTTGAGACAGAAGTTCAGGCAGAGTTCCTTAAAAAATGCCATTGTGATTATATACAGGGATATTATTATTACAGACCGATCCCGCAGGAGGAGTTCTGCAAACTTCTCGACGAAATGTAAAGATTTTTTAACTTGCAATTCAAAAATTGCCATGTTATACTTAAAGCAATATTGGAGTCAAAAAGTTTTTTGCCTCTAATTGATGCCTGCGGATTGCACCGTTACAAAGTAACTCTCGCAATTCTATAAACATTCGGAATTCGCATATTTACTGTGTGAACAGCGGCTTCCTCATGTTTGGCGGGTCTCAGGTTCAAATGTCTGATCTTACATGCAGGAACGACATTTTGACCTTTTAACCCTGGCATCTTGAATACATGAAGCAGAAATGATTTTCATGCAAATATTTGCCCACCAAGTGATTGGTTAAGCCCATACGGACAGGCGGGGCAGCTGCCGATTGCGGTGAGAGACCGCGTTATTGATTTAGTTAAAAGCTAAATTTTATAAGTCTTTTGTTTGAGAATACAGGTTCTCAGAATAAAACATCACTTGTGAAATGGTCAATAAAGAGTAGGATTGCAAATATTTGCTGGTGGGATGCCAACGACAGACTCTGGAAATAGTTTTTGCGGATGTAAGAATAAAACACAAAGTAGAGCTATCATAAGACATTTAGAGACAGGTGAGGGTTTCACCTGTCTTTTTTACTTTACAGGAAATTGCTTTCCTGTAAAGTAAAAAAACGCTCCGCGAGGATGCACACTGCGGCGTATAAGGTAGATATCGCAGCAAGAATGCCAGAGGCATTCTTGAATTATCATGTGTTATGAATGGAGAAGAAAATGAATCGAAACAAACAGATGCATGCTCCGGTCTGCGAGGCCCTGGAGCGTTTAAAAAGAAGAAGAGTTGTGCCGTTTGATGTACCTGGGCACAAACGTGGAAGAGGAAATCCGGAACTTGCGGATCTTCTGGGGGAAAAATGTGTCAGTCTGGATGTCAATTCCATGAAACCGCTGGACAACCTCTGTCATCCGGTTTCTGTGATCAAAGAGGCAGAAGAGCTGGCAGCGGAAGCATTCCGTGCGGATCATGCTTTTTTTATGGTCGGAGGAACGACTTCTTCCGTGCAGGGAATGGTGCTTTCCTGCTGTAAGGCAGGGGACAAGATCATTCTGCCACGAAATGTACACAAAAGCGTGATCAATGCACTGGTATTGTGCGGTGCTGTTCCGGTGTATGTCAATCCGGAAGTGGATACAAAACTGGGGATATCACTCGGAATGCAGGTTTCTGAGGTGGAAAGGGCGATCCGTGAGAATCCGGATGCCACGGCGGTTTTTGTAAACAATCCGACCTACTACGGGATCTGTTCGGATCTGCGTGCGATCGTGAAGGTGGCACATGAGCATGGTATGCTGGTGCTGGCGGATGAGGCACATGGCACACATCTGTATTTTGGCAGTGATCTTCCGGTCTGTGCCATGGATGCCGGGGCAGATATGGCTTCGGTGTCCATGCATAAATCCGGCGGAAGCCTGACACAGAGTTCTCTGCTCCTTACCGGAAAAAACGTAAACTGGGAATATGTAAGTCAGATAATAAATCTTACACAGACAACAAGTGCTTCCTATCTGCTGATCTCCAGTCTGGATATTTCCAGGAGAAATCTGGCACTGCGCGGACGGGAGTCTTTTGATAAAGTGAGCCGCATGGCAGAATATGCAAGAGAAGAGATCAATTCGATCGGCGATTTTTATGCTTACGGCAAAGACATGATCAACGGCGGAAGTGTCTATGATTTTGATGTGACAAAACTTTCCGTATATACAAGAGATATCGGCCTTGCCGGCATTGAAGTTTATGATCTGCTGCGAGATGAATATGACATTCAGATCGAGCTTGGAGATATTGCAAATATCCTGGCGTATATTTCCATCGGAGACCGTATTCAAGATATCGAGCGCCTGGTGGGAGCACTGGCGGATATCAAACGGCTTTATGCGAAAGACCCGGAGAAAATGCCGGGTGCCGAGTACATCAAGCCGACCGTCCTGGTATCCCCGCAGACTGCTTTTTATGCAGAAAAGAAAGCCGTTCCGATCCGGGAGACAAAGGGTATGATCTGCAGTGAATTTGTGATGTGCTATCCGCCTGGGATCCCGATCCTTGCACCGGGGGAACTGATCACGCAGGAGATCATTGATTATATTATTTACGCAAAAGAAAAGGGCTGCTCCATGCAGGGAATGCAGGATGCAGAGGTAGAATATTTATATGTGCTGAGCGGAAAATAAAAGCAAATGGGAGGGGAAAAGGATGGAGCTTTGGTTTTCAGATTATCAGACGGAAAAGGTAAAAGTTTCGGTAAAAATCCAGAAACAGCTTTTTGGTCTGCAGACGGAATTTCAACGCATTGATGTGTTTGATTCAGATGAGTTCGGACGTTTTTTAAGTGCGGACGGAAGCATTGTATTTTCAGAAAAAGATGAATTTATTTATGACGAGATGATCGTCCATGTGCCGATGGCGGTTCATCCGCATGTAAAAAATGTCCTGGTGATCGGCGGCGGGGACGGCGGTGTGGCAAGAGAGCTGAGCTATTATGAAGAAATCGAAAAAATTGATGTGGTAGAGCCGGACCGTGTTTTTGTGGAGGTCTGTAAAGAATTTTTCCCGGACAATGCCTGCGGACTGGCAGATAAAAGAGTCAGTGTTTATTATGAGGACGGGCTGAAATTCTTGCGTCTGCGTCATAATGAATATGATCTGATCATCAACGATGCGATCGATCCGCTCGGACATAATGCCGGACTTTTTACAAAAGAATTTTATGGGAACTGTTACCGTGCCCTCAAAGAAGACGGCATCATGGTCTATCAGCACGGAAGTCCGTTTTATGATGAAGACGAAGAATCCTGCCGGGTGATGCACCGGAAGGCAAGCCACAGTTTCCCGATCAGCCGTGTGTATCAGGCGCACATTCCGACCTGTTCCTCCGGATACTGGCTGTTTGGGTTTGCATCAAAAAAATATCATCCGCTGGAGCACCTGGATGTAAAACGCTGGAAAGAGCGGAAGATAGAAACCTGGTATTATACGACCAATCTTCACAAAGGAGCTTTTATGCTTCCCAAATATGTAGAAGATATGCTGGAAGAAGAGGAAGGCCGTAAGAAATAAAAATCAAAAAGAAAAGGAGATTTTACTATGGGAAGATTACTGATCATCGGATGTGGAGGAGTTGCAGGAGTTGCGATCCACAAATGCTGTCAGAACAGCAAAACATTTTCTGAAATCTGTATTGCCAGCAGAACAAAGGCAAAATGTGATGCACTGAAGGAGAAACTGGAAAATACAACAGAAACAAAGATCACAACGGCACAGGTGGATGCAGATCATGTGGAAGAACTGATCGCACTGATCAAATCTTATCAGCCGGATGCTGTTTTAAATGTGGCATTGCCGTATCAGGATCTGACGATCATGGATGCGTGTCTGGCATGCAAGGTGGATTATATTGATACCGCCAATTATGAGCCGGAAGATACCGACGACAAACAGTGGCGTGAAATTTATGAGAAACGCTGCAAAGAAGCAGGATTTACCGCATATTTTGATTATTCCTGGCAGTGGGCTTATCAGGAAAAGTTTAAAGAAGCAGGCATCACGGCACTTCTCGGAAGTGGCTTTGATCCAGGTGTCACCAGTGTCTTTGCCGCTTATGCACTGAAACATTATTTTGATGAGATCGAGACAATTGATATTCTCGACTGCAATGGCGGCGACCATGGCTATCCGTTTGCCACCAATTTTAATCCGGAGATCAATCTGCGTGAAGTGTCTGCGAACGGTTCTTACTGGGAAAACGGCCATTGGGTAGAGACAGAGCCGATGGAGATCAAAAGAGAATACAATTTCCCGCAGGTTGGTGAGAAAGATATGTATCTGCTTCACCATGAAGAGATTGAATCTCTGGCAAAAAATATCCCGGGTGTAAAACGCATCCGTTTCTTTATGACCTTTGGACAGAGCTACCTGACGCACATGAAATGTCTGGAAAATGTGGGTATGCTTTCCACTTCGCCGATTTTGTATGAAGGAAAAGAAATTGTGCCGATCCAGTTCTTGAAGGCACTGCTTCCAGATCCGGCATCTCTTGGACCTCGTACCGTCGGAAAGACAAACATTGGCTGTATTTTCACCGGAAAGAAAGACGGAAAAGAAAAGACCATTTATATTTACAATGTATGTGATCATCAGGAATGTTATAAAGAAGTCGGATCTCAGGCAATTTCCTATACAACCGGAGTGCCGGCGATGATCGGAGCATCACTTGTAGTGGATAAGGTATGGGACAAAGATGGTGTGTTCAACATCGAAGAATTTGACCCGGATCCATTTATGGATATGCTGAATCAGTACGGACTGCCATGGGTTGTGGATGAAAATCCGCAGACAGTAGAATGATGTGGAAAGATCTGCCGACACCGTGCTATGTTGTGGATGAAGGCAAAATCAGAAAAAATCTGGAGATTCTTGCGGATCTTGAGCAGGAGTGCGGCTGTCACATCCTGCTCGCCCAGAAAGCATTTTCCATGTACAGTCTGTATCCGATGATCGGTCAGTATATCAGCGGAACAACAGCGAGCGGACTGTATGAGGCAAGACTTGGATATGAAGAGATGGGAAAAGAAAACCATGTTTTTGCCCCGGCGTATAAAGAAAAAGATATGGAAGAACTGGTGCAGATCTGCGACCATATCATCTTCAATTCCTTTGCACAGTATGAGAAATATAAAAACATGTGCAGAGAAAGTGCAAAGGTGCGGGAAGATAAAAAAGCAGTCAGTGTCGGCATCCGCATCAATCCGCAGTGTTCCACGCAGGAAGGGCATGAGATCTATGATCCTTGTGGCTATGCTTCCAGACTTGGTGTGGCAGAAGAACAGTTCCGGGAAGATCTGCTTGACGGTGTGGAAGGGCTTCATTTTCACACGCTGTGCGAGCAGAATGCAGATGATCTTGTAACGACTTTTCAGGCATTTGAAAAGAAATTCGGAAAATATCTGCACCAGATGAAATGGCTGAATATGGGCGGAGGTCATCATATCACAAGGAAAGATTATCAGATAGAAACCCTGAAAAAACTGATCCGTTATATCAGAGAAACCTATCAGGTGGAAGTTTATCTGGAGCCTGGCGAAGCGATTGCTTTAAATGCCGGTTATCTTGTGACAGAAGTGATGGACATCGTGCACAACGATATGGATATCCTGATCCTCGATGCATCAGCAGCCTGCCATATGCCGGATGTGCTGGAGATGCCGTACCGTCCGCCGCTTGCAAAAGGATATGAAGCGGGAGAAAAGCCATATACTTACCGACTTTCTTCTATGACCTGCCTTGCCGGAGATGTGATCGGGGACTATAGTTTTGAACAGCCGATCCGTATCGGGGATCGCCTGGTCTTTGAAGATATGGCGATTTATTCCATGGTAAAAAACAATACCTTTAACGGAATGCCGCTTCCGGGAATTGCACTTTTAAAAGAAGACGGAAGTGTAGAAATGGTAAAAGAATTTGGCTATGACGATTTTAAAATGCGTCTGTAATTCAAATCGAACGAATATGAGACTTGCAAGCGACAGCACCGCAGATCCCAAAGGAGGATATGATGGAACAAAAAAGAACAACACCGTCTGCGGACGGATATCATATGCCGGCAGAGTATGAGCCGCATAAAGGCTGCATCATGATCTGGCCGCAGCGGCCGGGTTCCTGGAAAAAGGATGCAAAAGATGCCGAGCGGGCTTTTTGTGCAGTCATGGAGGCAATTACAAAAAGTGAGCCGGTTTATCTGGCTGCCGGGAAAAAGGTTCTTGCACGGGCAGAGGCATTTGCCGCACAGCAGAAAGAAAAATATAGAGAAGCCATCGCAGAGGGCAGACATTTTCCGGTGTTTGTTTTTGAAGCAGAAACGGACGATGCCTGGGCAAGAGATATGGCACCGACGTTTGTCAGAAAAGGCAGAAATGTCCGTGCAGTGAACTGGTCTTTCAATGCCTGGGGCGGAACAGAAGATGGTCTGTATGCATCCTGGGGACTGGATGATGCTTTTGCAAAAGATTTTGCCAAAAGAGAAGGATATTTCTGCTACGATGCGGCACCTTTTGTGCTGGAGGGCGGTTCCATCCACAGTGACGGAGAAGGGACGGTCATGGTGACGGAAGCCTGTCTGCTCAGCAAAGGTAGGAACCCGCAGCTTTCCAAAGAACAGATCGAAGAGAAACTGAAGGCGTATCTGGGAGCGGAAAAAGTACTCTGGCTGCCAAGAGGCATCTATATGGATGAGACAAACGAGCATGTAGATAATGTATGTGCGTTTGTTGCTCCGGCCGAGGCAGTGCTGGCATGGACGGATGATCCGAAAGATCCGCAGTATCCATTATCACTTGAAACTTTTCAGTATCTGGAATCTCAGACCGATGCAAAAGGCAGAAAGATCACCGTGCATAAACTTCCGATCCCGGATGTTCCGGTCTGTGTTACACCGGAAGATCTGGAAGGCTATGTCTTTGAAGAAGGGGAAGATACAAGAGAAGTGGGCGAACGCCTTGCGGCTTCTTATGTAAATTTTTATTTTTCAAACGGAGCAGTCATCATGCCGGCTTTTGGCGGCAAAAATGCAGAAAGTGATCAAAGGGCAGCAGAGATCTTGCACAGCATATGTCCGCAGAGAGAGATTATACCGGTGTATGCAGGAGATATTCTCACCGGGGGCGGAAACATCCACTGTATCACGCAGCAGATACCACAGGGAAAGGCAGAAAAAGAATGAGAAAAGTAAAAACAGCGGCGATCCAGATGCAGTGCAGCACAGAGCTGCAGGAAAATCTGGAAAAAGCAGAAAAGAAGATCAGGGAAGCGGCAGCGGAAGGAGCAAATATCATTTTGCTGCCGGAACTTTTTGAACGGGAATATTTCTGTCAGCAGAGGCGGTATGATTTTTATCATTATGCAAAACCGGCAGAAGAAAACGAAGCAGTGCAGATGGGAGTGCGTCTGGCAAAAGAACTGGGAGTTGTGCTTCCGGTCAGCTTTTATGAAAAAGAAGTCAACAATCTTTACAATTCAATCGCATGCATTGATGCAGACGGAACGATTTCCGGCATCTATCGCAAAACACATATCCCGGACGACCACTATTATCAGGAAAAATTTTATTTTACACCGGGCGATACCGGATTTCGTGTATTTAACACAAGATACGGAAAAATCGGTATTGGAATCTGCTGGGATCAGTGGTTCCCGGAAAGTGCCAGATGCATGGCACTTCAGGGAGCAGAACTTCTGTTTTACCCGACTGCCATCGGTTCGGAGCCGATCCTGGAATGCGACAGTATGCCGCACTGGAGGCGTTGTATGCAGGGGCATGCGGCAGCCAATCTGATGCCGGTGATCGCAGCGAACCGCGTTGGAAAAGAGGTGGTAGAGCCAGATGCGGAAAATGGAGGTCAGAAGTCTGCACTGACTTTTTATGGTTCTTCTTTCCTGACAGATGAAACAGGCGAACTGAAAAAAACAGCTTCCAGAGATCAGGAAGAGATCCTGATCGGAGAATACGATCTGGATGAGCTGGCAGCAAAACGCCTTGAATGGGGACTGTTCCGTGACCGCAGACCGGAAATGTACGGGATCATTGCAGGGCAAAAATAGAAGAAAGAAGACAGATTTGTTGCTTAACCAAATCAAGTAAGTCCCCTGCTTCAATTGCGAAAAGCAATAAGCGGTGGGTGGGGACTTGCTTGTATCAGGAGGAGTGCAAGCTCCTTCTGATAAACTGCGGAGCAGTTATTTGGTTATGAGCAAGTAGCAAAGCGGATTGCGAATATCCGCTTGACCATTTACAGAAGAGGAGTTTTCTCCAACTAAGATAAGATTTACGAGGGGTGAGCAGATGAAATTTTTTCATTTATCCGATCTGCATATCGGACTGAAACTGATCGAACGTGATCTCAGGGAAGATCAGGAATATATTTTTGCACAGATCATCCGGCTGGCAAAAGAGCAGCAGCCGGATGCGATGGTGATCGCGGGAGATATTTATGACAAAGCCATTCCGTCCGCGGAGGCGGTGGAGATTTTTGACAGTTTTATGAAAAGTCTTTCCGAAGAAATACCGCAGATGCCGGTGATGATCATCAGCGGCAATCATGACAGTGCAGCCAGGCTGAACTGTTTCCGTAGCATTTTATCCAGGCAGAATGTCTATATGATCGGCACACCGCCGACCACGAAGGACGAGCATATCGAAAAAGTAACGCTGCGTGATGCTTACGGTGAGGTTTCTTTTTACCTGCTTCCGTTTGTGAAACCGTCGATGGTGCGGCAGATCACAGGTGCGCGGGAAGACGGCACGCAGCATTCCTACAACGAAGCTCTGCATCTTCTGATTGAAAGAGAAAATATCGATACAAAGGAGCGAAATGTTCTGGTCAGCCATCAGTTTTATCTTCCGTCCGGCAGAGAGGCGGAGGATGTAGAGCGAATGGATTCCGAGATCCGTACGGTCGGAAATATCGATGAGATCTCAGCAGATGTGCTGGGAGTGTTTGATTATGCGGCACTTGGACATATCCACAAACCGATGAAAGTTGGAAGCGAATATTATCGTTACTGCGGAACACCGCTTGCCTGTTCGGTCAGTGAAGCCGGACAGCAAAAAGGCATTGTGATGGTGACAATGAAAGAAAAGGGAAACATTTCCACGGAAGTGCTTCCGCTTACGCCGCTCCGTCAGGTGCGTGTGATAAAGGGAGAATTTCAGGAGGTGCTTTCGCAGGCATGCGAAGATTATGTCACGGTCGTGCTCACGGACAAAGAGGATCTCGATGTGATCGACCTCAAAGACCGTCTGCGAAATGCATTTCCATATCTGCTTGAGATCCGCAGAGAGCGGGAGCGCAGAGCAGAGTACAAAAGACAGAGCAGAAAGATCGAAGAACTGGATCCGTTTGAACTTTGCTGTTCGTTTCTCGGGGAACATATGGATGAGGAAGAACGTGAGATGCTGCTGGATGTGATCAGCAGTGTACAGGGGGTGAAATAAGATGCGGCCGTTAAAACTTGTGATGCAGGCGTTTGGTTCCTATGGAAACCGAACCGAGATTGATTTTGAAAAACCGGATCAGAATTTATTTCTGATCACCGGAAATACCGGCTCCGGAAAAACAACGATTTTTGATGCGATTGTGTTTGCTCTCTACGGAGAAGCCAGCTCCAATGCAAATAAGAAAAACGGTGCGGAACTTCAGAGTCAGTTTGTGGAGATCGGGACGGAGCCGTTTGTCTCCCTGACTTTTTCTGAGAAAAACGGAACAGAGACCGATCTTTATACCGTGAAACGCATTCCGCGTCATCTACGTCCGCTGAAACGCGGCAGCGGCGAAAAAATGGTCAGTGAGGAAGTTTCACTTACCATACCGGACGGCAGTGAGTATTCTCAGAAAGAGACAGATGCGAAACTGTTAGAGATTGTCGGACTGACAAAAGAACAGTTTATGCAGGTTGCGATGATCGCTCAGGGAGAATTCATGGAACTTCTGCGTGCAAAATCAGATGATAAAAAAATGATCTTCCGCAAGCTGTTTCACACCGGACTGTACGAGGAGATCAAAAATGAGTTTGCTGTCCGCAAAAAAGAAAAACAGGCAGAGATTGATCAGATCCGCATGCGGTGCATTGCCGAGATTAGTCGCACAGAACTTCCGGAAGATTCAGAGTATACGGCATTTCTGAAAGAAAAGAAAAAAGAACTGGAAAAGTCAAAAGACTTTTCCGTGACAGTCCTGGAACAGTTTTTGGAGAAACTGGAACTTCTGTGCGAGGAGCTTTCGAAGCGGACGAAAGAAGCAAAAAAGATCGTGCAAAAGAGAAGTCAGGAACGTGATCATGCAAGGGATGCCGCTGCGAAAGCTTCTCAGCTTCTAAAATTTTTTGTACAGCTGGAAGAAGCAGAGAAGACCTTGCAGATTTTAAAGGCACAGGAAGAGACGACCATAAAACAGCAGGAACTGGCAGTTCAGATTGAAGATGCCTGGGAGGTACAGGCAGTTTATCAGCGATTTTCGGACTGCAAAAAAACGCTGGAAACATTAAGGTCGGACCTTCAGAAACAGATGGAACAGCTTCCGAAACTTACGGAAGATACAAAACTCTGTATACAGAATACAAAAGATGCAAAACATCAGCAGGAAGAAGAACTTGCAGCCTTTACAAAAACAGAAGAAAAAGTCAAAAAAGCCATGGAAGTCTTTGCAAAGCTGGAGACCGCAAAACAGGATGTGATCCAAAAAGAAAAAGCAGTCCAAAACGCGGAAGAAAAGGAAGCAGAGATCAAAACGAAAAAAGAACATCTGGAAAGGCAGCAGGAGGCATGGAAGGAACGCTCACAGCAGCTTGCGCAGGCGGAGAAAAATTTTGCCTTCTGGCAGGCAAAACAGAAAGATTTCGGCTTGCTGGAAACGGAATTTTCCAGGGCAGAACAAACGGCGAATGAATATAAAATACAAAAACAGACAACGGAAAAAAGACGTCTTGCCTATCAGAAGGCCAGTCAGGAGTTTGAAGAAAAAAATGCTGTCTACGAGCAGAAACGAAAGATCTTTTTGAATGCACAGGCCGGATTCCTGGCACAGGAATTAAGGGACGGATGTCCGTGTCCGGTCTGCGGATCCATAGAACATCCATCTCCGTGCAAATTAGAAGAAGCACACCAGAATCTGACAAAAGCAATGATTGAAGAACTGGCACTTCAGGCAGAACAGCTGCGGGGAAAACAGGAACAGGCAGCAGCGGCGGCAGAAGCTGCAGGGAGCCTTCTGGAAGAAAAACAGAAAAATGCAGGGGAAAGTTTTAAACATCTCCGCAGCAGGGCAGAAGAAGTTCTGGGCACAGAAGCAATACCGGATTTCAGGAAAATGACGGACAGCGATAACAAAACCGATCCTGAAAAAATACGTGCAGATTTCCTGGAACAGATGAAAAAAGAATTTTCACACCAGAGCGAACAACTGAAAACAGAAGGCAGACAGCTTCAAAAAGAAGTGAAAGAGTATCAGATGCTTCTTTCTGCTCTTACAAAAGCAGAAGAGCAGAAAGAGCAATTTCAGGAGAAGCTTGAGCAGTCCGCAAAAGAAACAGCAGATGCCAAAACAGCGCTGGAGAGAAGCCGTGTGATGCTGGAGAGTCTGGAAGGATCAAAAGATTACTCGAATCAGCAGGAAGCAAAGGCGGCATATGAAAAAGCGGGTACCGCCAAAAAGGAAAAAGATGTACTTGCCATGCGGGCAGAGGACAGACTGCAAAAAGCACAGGAACAGGAAAACCGGGCACAGACCTTAATTGCGAAGTATAAAAAAGAAATCCCTCAGCAGATGGAAGAGCAAAAGATCCGGCAGCAGACTTACCGGAAAATTCTGGAGGAAAAACATTTTATCGAAGAGGAATGGATGGAACTGACCGGAACTTATACGAAAACGCAGGTACAGAAATGGAAACAGGATGCACAGAATCATGGCAGACAGAAAGCGGCAGCCGAAAGCCTGATAAATTCTGCCAGGGCAGCGATCGGCGAACAGCCAAAACCAGTCCTGGAAGAACTGGAAAAAACCAGTGCGGCTGCAGAAGCAGCATGGAAAGAAAGCCAGCATGTTCTGGAACGATGGCAGGAAACCTGGCGGATCGATCAGAAAGTCTGCCAGGCATTAAAACCACAGATGGAAGAACGCAGTGAAGTGATGCATCAGTATGAAAAATTAAACGGACTGTATCAGCTTCTCTCCGGAAACAAAAAAAACTCCAGAATGGATATTGAAACATATGTGCAGCGGCATTATCTGGAGCAGATCCTGGAAGCGGCAAACCAGAGATTTCAGGACATGTCCGCAGGACAGTTTGAGCTGCGGATGTGCGATATTGACAAAGCCGGAACAGGCAAAAACAGAGGTCTGGATCTGATGGTTTATTCTGCTGTGACCGGAAAAGTCCGTGAAGTGCGAACGCTCTCCGGCGGCGAGTCCTTTATGGCAGCACTGTCCCTGGCACTTGGTATGGCGGATCAGATTCAGGAAAGTTCCGCAGCGATCAACCTTGATATGATGTTCATCGACGAAGGGTTTGGATCACTGGATGAACATTCCAGAGATCAGGCAGTAAAAGTCCTTCAGAACATGGCAGAAGGCGAGAAACTGATCGGTATTATTTCACATGTGACCGAACTGAAACAGGAGATTGAAGATCAATTGATCGTGACCAAAGACGATCAGGGAAGTCATACACGCTGGCAGATCAGTTAAAACGAATGTGGACATAAAAAAGCAAGATCATATGGATTCAGGTTTTTTATCCCGGAGGTATCATAAATTTGGCGAAAGGAGGGGACAGAACATGCAAAACAAAAAGACAGAAGCGACCGTTGTTGACAAACGGCCGACGATGGCGGAATGGCCGGTTCGAATCTGGGCGATGGAAGAAATACCGGAATTTTTTGATCTGGAAGCAAGAAAGTCTATGAAAGGAACTTTTAACCAGTACCACATGGTATATTCGCCGATTCGCCGCACAGCACCGGAGTCCTTTGAATATATGTTTGGGTATGGCAAAGAGGAAATTTTTTATCTCAGAAATGAGAAAAATAAAGTTTGCAAAACGGTTCTGAAATACGGCCAGATCAAGGAGATTTATACACAGAGAGAATTGCTCAATGCAAAGATTATCGTGAAATATAAAGCAGATTTACAGGACAGGGAACTGGAAACACTGGAATTTCCTTACATTCCATCGGTATATTATCTTTATGATCCGTTTCTGAACCGGATGCTTGGTCTGGAACGGGAATTTGTGCCGGCACTTGCAGAGCAGGAACATCCACGTCCGGAAAAACTGTACCAAGAAAGCCCGGTCATGTACAATTATGTGCTGGCAGCTTACCGACTGGGAGACTGTATCGGGGATTATAAATATACCTCAGAACAGCACCGCCACAAGTGGATGCCGTGGAAAAAGGTACTGGAAGAATGGCTGGAAGTTCCGATGAGCAGAGGAACTTTTACACTGCACAGCCTAGAATATCTGACGGAGTGCGGTTATCTGGATCTGAAAAATCACAATACAGCAGTACAGCTCAAAAAACAGTGAACGAAGAGAAGGAATGAAGTATGTGACTGATCTATGCAGTCGGTATTTTCCTGATGATCGAAAAAAAAGATGTGGAGAAGCAGCAGGGAAAAGAGAATAAAAGCTGGTTTT
>OHKK01000635.1_pt1 | contig 16879 bp, 14 predicted proteins | sample 1568811 | NCBI WGS metagenome assembly OHKK01 (sample SAMEA3879568, study PRJEB24766) | human gut metagenome | biome: human-associated habitat; feature: feces | place: USA | collected 1985/1987
GTTATGGTGTGCCGCCCAGTACGGATGCATCCTGGCTGTAAACATAAACCAGACTGCCGTCGATCACACCATAACCTGTGATCACACCGTCAGACGGTGTTGCTGTCTGCTTCAGATTGAAATCTGTGTTTCTGGCAGTCACACAACCTCCGATTTCAACAAAGCTGTTCTCATCAAGTAAAGAAGCGATTCTTGTACTTGCCAAGTTTTGTGCTGTATTACTCATTTTTCAGCCCTCCATTGATAATTTATTAAAAGAAAAAAAATTTTCTGCCGATTGTAATTGTAATGGTTTTTGGAAGATTTAGCAAGTATTTTCTCGTTTTTCTCAGTTTTTTTGTTGTACAGCACCAGAAACAATCAGCAACTTAAAAGTTAAAGAGATTTTTCACCACTTTTCCGGCACACCAGCGCAGACTGATCCGCTGTACACCTTTCTCTGCAACAATCTCCTGCTCTTTGATTTTTCTGTCGTTCAGCCACAGAGTGAGTTTTCCGACCTTTGTTCCTTCCCGGACCGGTGCATCCAGTTTTGTTTTCATATTACAGACCAGTTTCACCTGATCTTCGTCCGAGACCAGAAGCTGGATTTTTCTCTTAGGTTCCTCTCCTGTCTTTGTCGGAACCGTACACGCATCCCACAGCTTACCGCTTTTTGGAATTCCATTTGTTATGCTCAGTTCCGGCATCGGAACATCCATGGAAAATTCCTGTATCTGGAAATGTTCCATGCCATAGGTCATCAGTTTTCTCATATCCACCCATTTATAACCCCGGTTGTTTGGCCAGCCGCACCCAAGCAGTGCCACGACAAACGTCCGTCCCTCACTTTCCAGTGCTCCCACATAACAGTAGCCTGCTTTTCCGGTGAATCCTGTTTTTCCGGTCAGTGCCCCTTCCATCATATCAAGAAATGCATTGTGGTTATAGCATCTGTAATGGCTCTTTTGTTCCACATCCGAAAATTCCCAGGTCTTTGTACGGGTGATCTCCAGAAATTCTGCTCTCTTTGGTGAACGTTTTATGCAGTAGCTTAAGATTTTTGCCATGTCCACAGCCGTTGTACGGTGTTCGCCGCCTGCGTCTTCCCCGTCCAGCCCGTTCGGTGTTACAAAATGGGTATCCGTACATCCGAGTTCTGCTGCTTTCTGATTCATTTCTTCCGCAAATGCTTCCACACTTCCTGCTGTTTTTTCTGCCAGGATCACCGCTGCATCGTTGTGGCTTTCCAGCATCAGAGAACAGAGCAGATCTTTTACATAAAACGTTTCCCCTTCGTATACCCCAAGATGTACTTTTGGCTGTATGGCTGCATTCCCGGAAGCCACTGCCGTATCAGACAGATCCGTATTTTCCAGCACCAGAATACAGGTCATGATCTTGGTCGTACTTGCCATGGCACGCACTTCGTTTTCTTTTTTACCAAATAAAATACGCCCCGTATCTGCATCCATCAGGACTGCCGACTGGGCGTACAGTTCCATTTCTTCTGCCTTTACCGGTATCGATGCTATAAACAGCAGCAAAACACCTGCCAGAATACTCCGGAATACTTTTTTTCTTTTTTTCACTGCACACACCTCCTGCCTTTTGTTCGAGATACAGTGTGTGTCATTTTCCTGGTCTTTATTCGTAATTCCGTTCAAAACGTCCGCTTATTTCTTCCGCTTCCCCAAGTGTATTGTAAAAATCCTCCAGCACCGTCAGAGTTTCCGGAATCGCAAGACGGAACAGTTCCAGCAGTTCCTCCGTACTCTGCTCACAGCGCCTGAGCGGTTTCCTGTGCATGATATGTCCCTGAATGCTGTCATAAGCTCCGAGCAGGCGCATCCCCCACAGCAGAAACATCCTCTTTGGAAATCTGTGGCACACGGTAATGCCGGTATAAAATTTGAGGGAGTTTATGCTTTTTCGCACGGTCTTTTCCGGCAGCTCCAAAACGGCAGAAATCGCACGCACACTCTCTTTTGATGCCTTCAGATTGGCAGCCGGTTTGAAACGAAATGGATTCTTTCCGGATTTTTTTATCAGATAACGATCCAGTTCCGTTTCGATCTCATCGTGCCTGGCTCCGGTCTTCTCCATATATTTTGTAATATAGGGATGACATGTACTGTCCAGCATATAATGGCAGATAAATCCAAACACATATGCCAGTGCCTCTTCATCCCCCGTTTCCTGACAATACTTTTTGCATTTTCGAAAAAAGGGTGCCGCAATTTCCTCATGCATCTCTATCCCCGTCTGATTGACCGGATTTGCATGAAACAGATGATAATAAAAAAGGATGTCCGGTCCATGCTGACCGATCCGGTAAGAGTTGATATGATTTGCTGCAATTTCTTTTAAATTTTCCGGCATTTTCTGATAAACCATTTTCCCAAAAACATCATGTGTATATGTGGTTGGCATAAAAACATCTCCAATCCTTTTATATATCAAGTTTTAGCAGTACTTCTTCTTCCGCTTCCGCTTTGAAATCTTCGATCTTAACGGTGCTGATCACCGGTAGTTCTTCCAATGACTGAACACCAAAGCTGCGCAGGAACTCCTCTGTTGTCCCAAATACGATCGGTTTCCCCGGTGCATCCATGCGGCCCAGTTCTTTTACCAGATCATATTCTATCAGTTTATTGATCGCATGATCACTCTTTACACCGCGGATCTTCTCGATCTCTGCTTTGGTCACCGGCTGTTTGTAGGCAATAATCGACAGGGTTTCCAGTGCCACATCCGACAGAACTGCTTTTTTGGGCTGTTTCGCCACCCGGATCAGGTATTCATACAGTTCTTTTTTCGTACAGAGCTGATATGCATGCCCAAGTTCTATGATCTGTATGCCCCGGTCTGCCTTTTTATATTTCTCCATCATATGGGCAAGCAGTTCTTCTGCCCTTTTCACTTCCCATCCAAGTGCCGCGGCAATTTTTTCGATTTCTACCGAACCGCCCATTGCAAAGAGGATCGCCTCAACGGCAGCTTCTGCTTTTTTCTGCTCTGCTGTTTCTCTCACACTAAATTTCCTCCGGTAAAAATTCCTTCTTTCTGGTGATCCGGATATTTCCGAAAATTTCTTCCTGAATAATCTCAAGCCATCCTTCTTTCATCATTTCCAGAATCACAAGGAATGTAACTATGATCTGCATTTTTGTTGTCTGACCCTGCAGAATCTGCCTGAAATCACAGATTTCGTGCTGTGCAATATACTGTGCCACTTTCTGCCGCGTCTGCTCCAGATCGACTTCTTCTTTTTTTAAGGTACCAAAAGTACTGCGGACCGGATCGATGCGGTTGTTCTGTCTGCGCATGACATCCCGGAAGATCTGGTGCATTTTCACCAGCGTCACACCGGAAAGCAGTTCTTCTGCCGATACCGGCTGCCGGTAAGAGCGTACCTCCTGCGGCAGATCCGGCTCGTGATATAAAACCTGCGCCGCATCCTGTCTGCGCTCTTTCAGTTCATAGGACATGTATTTGTACATTTTGTACTCCAGAAGCTGCTGGACCAGCTCCTGACGCGGATCTTCCTCCTCACCTTTTTCATTGACCTCTTTGGGAAGCAGCATCCGGGATTTGATATCCAGAAGTGTTGCCGCCATCAGAAGAAACTCGCTCATCATGCCAAGATCCTGTTTTTTCATCTCGTGAATATATTCCATATACTGATCTGTGATCTCAGCGATCGGGATATCATAGATACTGACCTTGTTTTTCTCGATCAGATGCAGAAGCAGATCGAGCGGCCCTTCAAATGCCTGCAATTTTACTGCAATCCCCATCGGCTTCACCTCTTGATCCGCACAGTGATCATCTCGGGCGGATTGTTGATGCGGAACATCCAGGAATGATCTCCCATCCCTGCTCCTGCCACCAGATGGCTCTCTCCACGCTGATAAAGCCCTCTGTCATATTTCGGGAAAACCTGAAACTGCGGACTGATCACTCCGCCCAGAAACGGCAGACGGATAAATCCTCCATGCAGATGTCCCGCAAAAGCAAAATCGGCTCCCCACCTTGCATATTCTTCAAAGAACACCGGATTGTGCGTCAGAAGAATCTGGTATGCATCCTCCTGCCTTGTTCCGATACTTTTGACGATTTCTTCCGCCGATGGATGTTTGCGGTTAAACCGCCGGTAATATTCCCACGGAAGTTCATAGCCTGTCACCGCTACCTTCTGTCCGCCGGTTTCGGTGCACCATGTTTCGTTGTGAAGCACCTGTACCCCGCCCTTTTCCAGACCTTCCATAAAGGCTTTATAACGCTCCGGGCAAAATTTCTTCACCTGCATCTCATGATTGCCGTCCGTAAAACAGACCGGGGCCAGATCAACAAGGCGTGAAAGCAGAGCGACCGCAACTGCGTCGCTCTCTTCTTTCTCTCCGCTTAACATATCTCCTGCTGCCAGTATCAGATCTGGCTTCTGATCCCATGCAGCTTCTACGATCACACGGTTCTGCTGTCCATATTCGTTTCCATGAAGATCACTTAAACAGAAAAGAACCAGTTCGTCACCTGTTCTTTTCTCTGTATTTTGTGCTTTTTCTGTGTTAATATTATAAAATGTGTGTTTTATTTTTTTCATACTACAAATATAACATAGGATGTTATCCTGGTCAAAAGATATTTTCAAGCTGTCTGTTCGTTCTGCATCAGCAGTGCATCCAGACTTTCCATAAAATAATCCAGAAACCCTGCCCTTGCCACCTCCTCCTCGGTGAGGATATCCACGCTTCCTATTTTCTGTCCATTCAGAAAGTACTGCAGCTCCCCTGCTTTTGTCCCTTTTTTCACCGGTGCCGCAAGTGCTGTTTCCATCACCTGCCTGCGCTCGATCTTTGAAAAATCAATCCCTTCGGTATCCAGATAAGAAAACGTTTCTCGATATATACAGAGCATACTGCGTTTCTTTCCGCCGGTGATCCGCACTTCCCCTGCTGCCGGCGGTGCTTCATCCTTATAGATCCGGCAAATTCCAAATCCATAGTTAAGCAGTGCCGCCGCATTGGCAAAACGGATTTTTGAATCTGATCCTGCCATGATCACGCTGATCAGTGTAATATCTCCCCTTTTCGCTGCCGCTGATACACAGAATTTCGCCTTGCTCGTACTGCCGGTTTTCAGTCCAATGCAGCCATCATAGCTTCGCAGAAGCTTATTCGTGTTTGTCAGTCCGAATGTACTGCTGCCCTTTGCCGTAACATGTGTGATATCTTCCATCCAGATTGTGGTGTACTGTTCAACCTGCGGAAAATGCAGCAGAAGTTCCCGTGACATAACTGCGATATCACGCGGTGTCGTATAGTGGTCATCCGAATCCGTCAGACCGCAGCAGTCCACAAAATGTGTATTTTTCATATCAAGAGCTGCCGCCCTCTCATTCATTTTCTGTACAAACGCTTCTTCACTGCCGCCTATGTATTCTGCCATCGCCACCGAAGCATCGTTTCCGGAGGCTACCAGAATACATTTCAGCAATGTCTCAACCGTCTGTTTTTCGCCTTCTTCCAGAAATACCTGGGAGCCGCCCATAGACCTGGCATGTGCGCTTGTCACTACTTCATCCTGCAATGCAATCTTTTCGCTCTGGATTGCTTCCATGATCAGCAGAACCGTCATGATCTTTGTCACGCTTGCCGGACTTCGTTTCACATCTGCTTCTTTTTCATATAAAATCTTTCCGGTTGTCAGCTCCATCAGGCAGGCTGCCGGAGATTCGATTTCCACATTCTCCGCGCAGACTCTCTCTGGAGTTTTCAGAATCATTCCTGATACCGCAAGAGTTACAGCCAGCAGTATACTGCAGTATTTTTTTTGCCATCTCTTCATATAAACGCCCCTGTTTTTCTTATATTATCAGTATAGGGAGCAGACAGCTCTTTTATGCCCGCAATTCCAATAGAATGCAGAACGTTTTTGATTTGCAGGATATCATTTCCTGTAAATGAAAGAAAACCTCCGGCATCACTGCCAGAGGCTCCACTTGCACATATTAGTTGTATTTACGCTTACGCGCTGCTTCGGATTTCTTTTTTCTTCTTACGCTCGGTTTTTCGTAATGTTCTCTTTTACGAATCTCCTGCTGAATACCAGCCTTTGCGCAGTTTCTTTTGAAACGGCGTAAAGCACTGTCCAAAGTCTCGTTTTCTTTTACGATTACATTTGACATAAATTCACACCTAACCTCCCTCCAGTTGTAGATTGTGCATAATACAACTGTCTGGGTATTTTATTGCACTTCTGACATTATAGCATATTTTCTCGAAACGTCAAGATTTTTCTTCTTTTTTCTCGTTAAAAATTTTCGGTTCTTTTTTATTTGATCTGACCTTCCAGAATTCCTGCTACTGCTGCGATCGCTTCCGGGATCTTATCCGGATTTTTGCCGCCGGCCTGTGCCATATTCGGTCTTCCGCCGCCGCCGCCACCGACGATCTGTGCGATGCCTTTGACCAGATTTCCGGCATGTGCACCCTGTCTCATTGCTCCGTCGGTTGCAGTTGCCATCAGGCATACTTTTCCGTCGTTAGCAGATGCCAGTACTACGACGCCTTCGCCCAGTTTTTCTTTGAGCTGGTCTCCAAGGTCACGCAGTCCGTTCATGTCAACGCCTTCCAGTGCAGCTGCCAGCAATTTCACACCTTTGACTTCGGTAACCTTGTCCATGACATTTCCAAGTGCTCCCTGTGCCATCTTGCTCTTCAGAGCTTCGTTCTCGCTGTGCAGGGATTTTACTTCTGCCTGCAGATGTTCGATCTTGTCACATACTTCATGCGTTCCGGCTTTCAGAAGGGCTGCTGCTTTTGCCAGCTGTTCTTCTACATTTTTATAATATGCAAATACTCCCTGACCGGTCAGTGCTTCAATACGCCTTACGCCTGCTGCAACGCCTGCCTCGGATACGATCTTGAATTCCTGGATCTCTCCGGTGCTTGCCACATGCGTACCGCCGCACAGTTCGATGGAAAAGTCTCCCATAGATACAACACGTACGTTTTCAGAATATTTCTCTCCAAACAGTGCCATTGCTCCTGTTTTCTTAGCTTCGTCGATGTTCATGATCTTTGTCACAACCGGAAGGTTTGCCTGTATTTCTTTATTGACCAGTGCTTCTGTCTTTGCGATCTCTTCTGCTGTCATGGCTTCAAAATGTGTGAAGTCAAAACGCAGTCTGTCCGGAGTTACCAGGGAACCTTTCTGTTCTACATGGTTTCCAAGTACGGTTTTGAGTGCTTTCTGCAGCAGATGGGTTGCACTGTGGTTCTTGCAGGTATCTGCCCTTTCTGCCGGTGCAACTTCCAGCATCACTTTGTCGCCAACTTTGAACATGCCCTTTGTCACATATCCGACATGTCCGATCTTGCCGCCCAGCAGTTTGATCGTTTCTTCTACTTTGAACTCAGCATCTGCGGTGCGGATCACACCGGTATCGCCTTCCTGTCCGCCCATGGTTGCATAAAACGGAGTCTGTTCTACAAAGATCGTTGCCTTATTTCCGTCTGAAATGGCATCTGCAACTTCTGTCTCGGTTGTAAGTACGGTAATCTCAGATTCATAAGAAAGTTTATCGTATCCTACAAATTCAGATGTAATCGACGGATCGATCTCATCGTAAACGGTTGCATCGGCTCCCATATAGTTGGATACTTTACGTGCACTTCTGGCTTTGACTCTCTGCTCTTCCATTGCAGCTTTGAAGCCGTCCTCGTCGATGCTGTATCCTTTCTCTTCCAGGATTTCTTTTGTCAGATCCAGCGGGAATCCATACGTATCATACAGCATAAATGCATTTGCTCCGGAAAGTACTTTCTCGCCTTTTCCTTTCATTTCTTCTTCCATACCGTTTAAGATATCAAGACCCTGGTCAATGGTCTTGCCGAATTTTTCTTCTTCTTTGGTCAGCACATTAAAAATGAACTCTTTCTTTTCTTCCAGTTCCGGATATCCGTCTTTGGAACCTTCGATGACAGTCTCACTCAGTCTGCTTAAGAAATTGCCTTCGATGCCAAGCATCTTTCCGTGGCGTGCCGCACGGCGGATCAGACGGCGCAGTACATAGCCGCGTCCTTCGTTTGACGGCATGATACCATCTGAGATCATAAAGGTAGCAGAACGGATATGGTCGGTGATCAGACGGATGGATACGTCTTTTGCATCATCCTGCTGATAAACTATATTTGCAAATTCACAGACTTTGTTGCGAAGTGCCTGAAGTGTATCTACATCAAAAATAGAATCTACATCCTGGACAACAACAGCCAGACGCTCCAGTCCCATACCGGTATCAATGTTCTTCTGCTTCAGCTCAGTGTAATTTCCTTTTCCGTCGTTCTCAAACTGGGTAAATACGTTGTTCCATACTTCCATGTAACGGTCGCACTCACATCCGACGGTACATCCCGGTTTGCCGCAGCCGTATTTTTCTCCGCGGTCATAATAGATCTCTGAACATGGACCGCACGGACCTGCGCCATGCTCCCAGAAGTTGTCCTCTTTTCCAAAACGGAAAATACGGTCTGCCGGGATGCCGATCTCTTTGTTCCAGATATCAAATGCTTCATCATCGTCCTGATAGATGGATGGGTACAGACGATTCGGATCGAGCCCTACTACCTGTGTTAAAAACTCCCAGGACCATGCGATTGCTTCGTGTTTGAAATAATCACCGAAGGAAAAGTTTCCGAGCATCTCAAAGAAGGTGCCGTGACGGGCTGTTTTTCCTACATTTTCAATATCGCCGGTACGGATACATTTCTGGCATGTTGTTACTCTTCTTCTCGGCGGAATCTCTGCGCCTGTGAAGTAAGGTTTCAGCGGAGCCATACCGGAGTTGATCAGTAAAAGACTTTTATCGTTGTGTGGAATCAACGAAAAACTCTTCATAGCAAGATGTCCTTTGCTCTCGAAGAACTCAAGAAACATCTTTCGTAATTCGTTTACGCCATATTTTTCCATGACTGTTTGTCCTCCAAATAATTCAGTGTGTCCCGGAATTTTTTCCGGGAATCCATTCTTTTATAATAGCACACTTAATTATTTAACGCAAATTTTTTTGAAATTCTTCTTTCCTTTTTTCAGAACGATACCGTCCTCGCCGAAGGCTGCTTTTTCTACGGCATATTTCGGATCTGTAATTTTCTCACCGTCTACGGATACACCGCCCTGCTCTACGGCACGGCGTCCTTCGTTTCTGGTCTTTGCAAGCTCTGCTTTGACAAGAAGGGTTACGATATCGATTTTATCGTCCGTGAAATCCTCTGCAGAAAGTTCACTGGTCGGCATATGCTCGGAGCTTCCGGTAGAGAATACGGCACGTGCGCCTTCCTGCGCTTTCTTTGCTTCTTCCTCGCCGTGTACCATGGAGGTCAGCTCATAGGCCAGGATCTCTTTTGCCTCGTTCAGCTTGCTTCCTTCCCAGGAATCCATCTCGTCGATCTGCTCCAGCGGCAGGAAGGTCAGCATACGGATACATTTTAAGACATCGGCATCGTCCACGTTTCTCCAGTACTGGTAGAAATCGAACGGGCTGGTCTTGTTCGGGTCAAGCCATACAGCGTTTCCTGCGGTTTTACCCATCTTCTTGCCCTGAGAGTCGGTCAGAAGGGTGATGGTCATTGCATAGGCATCTTTTCCAAGTTTACGGCGGATCAGTTCGGTTCCTCCCAGCATGTTGGACCACTGGTCATCGCCGCCGAACTGCATATTGCAGCCGTATTTCTGGAACATGTGATAGAAGTCGTAGCTCTGCATAATCATGTAGTTGAACTCCAGGAAGGAAAGACCTTTTTCCATACGCTGTTTGTAGCACTCTGCACGGAGCATGTTGTTGACGCTGAAGCATGCACCTACCTCACGGAGCAGTTCTACATAGTTCAGGTTCAGCAGCCAGTCTGCGTTGTTGAGCATCATAGCTTTTCCCTCGCCGAACTCGATGAAACGCTCCATCTGACGTTTGAAGCACTCTGCGTTATGGTCGATCTCCTCGCGGGTCAGCATTTTTCTCATATCGGTTCTTCCGGACGGGTCACCGATCATGGTGGTGCCGCCGCCGATCAGGGCGATCGGTTTGTTTCCTGCCATCTGCATCCGTTTCATCAGGGTCAGTGCCATGAAGTGACCTGCGGTCAGACTGTCTGCGGTGCAGTCGAATCCGATATAGAACGTTGCTTTTCCATTGTTTACCAGGTCTCTGATTTCATCTTCGTCGGTTACCTGTGCCAGAAGGCCTCTGGCGATCAGTTCGTCATAAATCTGCATTTTGTTTTTCTCCTTTTTTCGGTTGACTTTCGGGTATGTGTTACCGTCTGGGACCAAAGTTTTTTATACAAAAAGACTCCCGTCCTTTCCGATTCAAAGGACGAGAGCCCGTATCTCCCGTGTTACCACCTTACTTCACAGCTGTCTCACGGCAGCTGCCTTTGTCGGTATCCAAAACCTCTGAATACCCTGACGCTGTAACGTTCGTCTCTTACGTCGCAGCCTACTAAAAACGTGCATCATAGTTCTTCTGCCGCCCGTTTTATTCGGTGCGCAACTCCGGGATGTATTCGAATCGTACAGAACCTGCATGCGCCTCTCATCTGCCGGCTGCTTTCTGTCCGCGTTTTTGTACGTCTACTTGTTCCCTTCCAAGCCTTTTTCCATGTTCCATAGTATAAACGGTGATTCGAAATCTGTCAAGACTTCTGCTTTCCGTTTTTTCATCTATTTTTAATATCCGCGGTCCTGATCCATCATATACAGGAGTGCGTTGCAGATGCACGCCGCGATATTGCTGCCGCCTTTTCGTCCGCGTGCCACGATATACGGGATATTGGTCTGCATAATCAGTTCTTTGGACTGTACCACATTGACAAAGCCGACCGGAACTCCGATGATCAGCGCCGGTTTTATTTTTCCTTCCCCGATCAGTTCATAGAGGCGGACCAGTGCCGTCGGCGCATTTCCAACCGCAATAATCAGCTTTTTATCCAGCTCCGCCGCTTTTTCCATGCAGGCTGCCGCGCGGGTGCTTCCGGTTTCTTTTGCTCTTGCCGCAACATCTTCGTCTGACATAAAGCAGAGCGCTTCACCGCCGTGGCGCGCAAGCACCTTTTTGTTGATGCCGGATCTTGCCATCTGCGTATCCGTCACAATGCAGGCTCCCTCCCGGATCGCCTCGATGCCTTTTGCCACCGCATGCTCCGAAAAGCAGAGATTATCCGCATAATCAAAATCCGCACTTGTGTGGATACACCGCTTTACAACCAGTTCCTGATCCTCTGGAAACGTTCTTCCGTTTAATTCTTCCGTGATAATTTCAAAGCTTCTCTTTTCAATCTCGTGCGGGCTTACCTGCTCCAGTTCTATCTTCATCTTTATGCCCCTTCTTCCAGAATTTGATAAATCTTCTTCATGTCGAGATGCTCGCGCAGCGCATCTGCGAGAATATCGTACTGTGTCTCTTTGAATGTCTGGTAATCGACACCGTGAATCTGCTCCATGGCAATTCCCTTATTCTTTGCAAGTGCTTCCACGATCCGCTCGGCAACTTCTTCTTTGTCGAAAATGCCGTGCACATACGTACCGTACACATTTCCTTTCTGTGCACCGTCCAGCTTATCCGAATCAGCACGGTTCTGATCATCGATGAACGTGAATGCTTCTGTTCCTTCTTTCCGCACTGTTTCTCCCATATGGATTTCATAGCCCTCGATCCGGGTTCCCTCGATCCCGGCAAGAACGCCTTCTGTTTTTCCAAAAGCGCCCTCCGCGCGGGTTCTCGTCTTCTCACCGGCAAATACGGTATCCATCGGCAGGAGTCCCATTCCTTTGATCGTTCCGCCGGCTTCGACACGCAGCGGATCGCTCAGCGTATCTCCCAGCATCTGGTATCCGCCGCAGACACCGAAGATCACCGTACCGGCCCCCGCTTTTTTCAGGATTGCCGCCTCCAGGCCGTTCTGACGCATCCAGAGCAGATCCTCCATCGTGTTTTTCGTTCCCGGAAGCAGAATCATATCCGGATTTTTCAGTTCGGAGACAGAGCTTACGTAGCGGAGTGATACGCCTTCGATCCGCTCGAACGGGTTGAAATCGGTGAAGTTTGAAATACGCGGGAGACGGATGACCGCAAGGTCAATGAGACCGATCTCCTCTTTTCTGGTGAATCGCTCGGTCAGACTGTCCTCGTCTTCCACTTCGATGTGGAGATACGGCGCCACGCCGACCACCGGGATGTGTGTTTTTTCTTCCAGCATCACAACGCCCGGGTCCAGGATGGTTTTGTCCCCGCGGAATTTGTTGATAATCAGACCCTTGATGCGGTCGCGCTCATCCGGCTCTAAAAGCTCTACGGTACCGTAAAGCTGAGCAAAAACGCCGCCGCGGTCAATATCTCCGACGAGGAGCACCGGTGCATCCACAAGCTTTGCCATTCCCATATTGACGATATCATCGGCTTTCAGGTTGATCTCCGCCGGACTTCCGGCTCCCTCGATCACAATGATATCATACTGTTCTTCCAGTGCATGGTACGCTTTCATGATGTCCGGGATCAGCTCTTTTTTGTGGGAAAAATATTCCCGCGCACTCATGTTTCCCAGTACCTCACCGTTTACAATCACCTGCGAACCGGTGTCATTCGTCGGCTTTAACAGAATCGGGTTCATCAAAACGGACGGTTCGATCCCGGCCGCTTCCGCCTGCATGACCTGTGCACGTCCCATCTCAAGGCCTTCTCTCGTAATAAACGAATTCAGCGCCATATTCTGTGATTTGAACGGCGCCACACGGTATCCGTCCTGATGGAAAATCCGGCATAAGCCCGCCGCAAGCAGACTTTTTCCCGCATTTGACATCGTTCCCTGTATCATAATTACTTTCGCCATCGTTTTTCCTCCTAAAACCACTGCAGAATCTGTGAAACGGCTTCTGTCAGAATCTGGTTTTCTTCATGTGTGCGTACGGCTGCACGGTAATATCCGTCGGCAAGGCCCGGGTAGTTGGAACAGTCGCGGATCAGAATGCCGCCTTTTTCCAGTCGTGCGGCAAGTCCTTTCGGTCCCTCAAAGAACAGATAATTTGCACAGGAATCCCATACGGTAAGACCTGCTTTTTCCAGTTCTGCTTTCATCCAGGCGCGTTCTTTTCCGATCAGTTCCCGTGCTTCTTTGACGTAAGCATCCTCGTTCAGGGCGGCAAGGCCTGCCATCTGCGCCGGAATCGAAACATTCCACGACTGCATGCTGCGGCTGATCCGATCCAGCAGATCCTCGTCGCTGCAGAGCAGATAGCCAAGACGCAGACCCGGCATTGCGTAAATCTTTGTGAACGCACGCAGAATCAGCAGATTCGGATATTCGTCCAGTTTTCCCTGCATCGTCACTTTTTCCGGCTCCGGCAGAAATTCTATGAAACACTCATCCAGCACCAGATAGATGTTACGCTCCCGGCAGTTATCCAGGATCTTTAAAAGAAGCTCCTGCGGAATCGTAAGGCCGGTTGGATTATTTGGATTACATAAAAAGACAAGATCCAGATCGTCGGTCAGATCATCGCAGAAATCGTCCTGTAAAAGAAAGCCTTTTTCCTTTTGCAGCGGATACATACGGATAAAACACCCTGCCGCTGAAAGTGCTGCTTCATACTCTGCAAATCCCGGCGCTGCAATCAGCGCTTTTTTCGGGCGGAGAGCCTGTGTCAGGGCAAAAATAAGCTCCGCGGCGCCGTTTGCAAACAGGATATTTTCTTCTGGAAGCTGCTCCTTTTCCGACAGTGCCCGGGTCAGGTCCCGGCACAGTGCGTCAGGATACTGTTCCACCGATTCCGCGCTCTTTCTCACCGCCTCTTTCACACTTTCCGGAGCTCCAAGAGGATTGACATTCACAGAAAAATCGACTCTGCATTTTTTCGTGTAAATGTCTCCTCCATGTGGATTTTGTCTCATACCATATGCCTTCCTTTCTCTTTTCCGTTGTGTTTCTATCTTCTCTTTTTACAGAAATAAAAAGAGCGCGCGGATTCCCGCAAAGAACACCAGTCCGAGGAACGAGGTCAGATACATCAGATGATTTGCTCTTTTGATATCTTCCGCCTCGACCGGGCGGATGTCATCGCCGATCGTTGGTTTCTTTACGACTTTGCCGAAATACACGGCATCTCCGGCAAGCTGTACTTCCAGCGCCCCTGCCATAACTGCTTCTGTCTGCGCAGAATTTGGGCTGGCGTGGCAGTAACGGTCGCGTTTGTAAATTTTTTCTGCATTTTTCCAGTTCATGCGCTCGCATGCAGACGCAAGAATCATCAGCCATGCGCTGATTCTCGCCGGTATGTAATTGACGACATCGTCCAGCTTTGCCGCACACCGTCCAAAATACAGATATTTGTCATTTTTGTATCCCACCATGGAATCCATGGTATTGATGGACTTATACAGAAAGCCCACTGCCGGTCCGCCGATGGCAAGAAAGAGGAGCGGTGCAATGACACCGTCCGACGTATTCTCCGCGATCGTTTCCACGGCAGCTTTTGTCACTCCTGTTTCCGAAAGATTTTCCGTATCACGTCCTACGATCATGGAAACCGCATAGCGCGCCCCCGGAAGATCGTTTTCTTTTAATTTCTGATAGACCTTCATGCTCTCATCCTTCAGGCATTTCGTTGCCGGAATCTGCCAGCACCAGAGAACCTCCAAAAGGAAGCCGATGACCGGATGAATTTTAAATGCCGCAAAGAGCAGCAGTGCCGGAACACCGTATCCCGCCAGACAGACGAGGATCACGAGAAAAACTCCTCCGGCAAGCTCTCCCTTTGGCGTTTTCGGAAATACCTTCCGCAGCCATTTTTCCAGCAGGGCAATGAGATTTCCGATCACACGGATCGGATGATACAAAAAGGAGGGATCTCCAAGCAGCAGGTCCAATCCATAGCCCACAATCAGGGCTGCTAATGCTGTTTTCATCTTGTTTTCTCCTGTTCTTTCCGGTAAGAGACACACTGCTCCAGAAATTCCAGTGCGAGGTGCGGACTTGCCATATAGTAAAGATGCGGGAATCCCGCCATCATCCGTTTTGTCGCATGAATGCATTCCCAGTTCCGCTTCCGCAGCGGTTTTGCCGCATGCCATGCACTTCCGCAGTCTGTGCTGTCAAAGTAATGGAACTCATGGCCGCGCACCGGATTTCCGCCGTTCCGAAAGGTATCCTTCGTGTTTGGCGTGAGGGTGATATAGCCGAATCTTCCCAGCTTTTTTGTCCGGTAAACATTTCCCGGAACAGCCTGTACCATAGGATACACATTTCCATCCATATCCTCCATGGATTCTGACAGGTACATATAACCGCCGCATTCTGCAAGAACCGGCATTCCCTGACGGATGTTATCGCGGATCTTCGTTCTCATGGTCTGGTTTTCCGAAAGCTCTTCTGCGTGCAGCTCCGGGTAGCCGCCGCAGAACAGAAATCCGTCTGTATTCTTTGGCGGCTCCGCATCGGAAAGCGGCGAAAAATATTCGATTTTGGCTCCAAGCGACGCGAGAAGCTCCAGATTATCCCGATAAAAGAAACAGAATGCTTCATCCTTTGCAACGGCAAGAATCGGCTTCGCAGCACGCACCTTGGCGGCTGCTTCGCTTTCTGTCACCTTACGCAGGGCTTCCGGCATTTTTCCCGAGAGCTCTTCTGCCCCTTCTGCAATCGCAAGAATTTTTTCAAAATCCAGTGTCTTCTGCAGTGTTTCTGCAAGCAGATTGACCTGCTCCCGCAGATTTTCCACCTCATCCGGCATCACAAGGCCGAGGTGGCGGCTTTCTAAGTGGCATTCCTTCAGTTCCGGCACAAAGCCGGCACAGGAAATGCCAAGTTCTTTTTCCGCCATCGGCGCGATCTCCCGGTACAGCATCTCTGACATCCGGTTAAAGATTACACCGGCGATCCGGCTGTCCTCTTTGTACTGCAGGTATCCCTTGATAAAGGCAAGCGCTGAAACGCTCATGCCTTTGGCATCGACAACCAGAAGAACCGGCGTTTTTGTCATACCGGCGAGATCGTAGGCGCTGCCTTTGGTAGAAATTCCGCCAAGACCGTCGTAATACCCCATAACGCCTTCCAATACGGAAATGTCATGACCCGCTGCATGTTTGCAGAACAGATACTGTGTTGTTTCTTCCTCTGTGAAAAACGGATCCAGATTACACGACGGGGCGCCGATTACCTGTTCGTGAAACATCGGATCGATATAATCCGGGCCGCATTTAAACGCTGCGGGCTGCTTTCCCATCTGCTGCAGTGCACGGAGCAGTCCGCAGGTGATCATCGTTTTCCCGCTTCCGCTCCTTCCTGCTGCCAGCATGATTCTTGGTGCTTTCATTCTTTGGCACCTCCCTGGGCTGTAAAGATATAAACCGGATTCTGGGCAATCATCAGATGGCTTCTTCCGGCCTTTTTCGCATTGGAAGCCTGCAGACAGACGATTTCCGGCTCTTCAAACGCAAGTTTTTTGAAACACGATACTGCCTCCGCTAATGTTTCCACGGTTACTGTATTTAATACCACGCGGATGTTCGGATTCTTCCGCAGGAGCAGTTCCAGAATCTCTTTTAAGTTTCCGGCAGACCCGCCGATAAATGCATGCGTCGGAACCGGGAGTGCTTCGAGTGCTTCCGGTGCAGTTCCCTCAATAATTTCCAGATGATCCACTGCAAATTTCTTTTTATTTTCCTGCAGAAGTGCAACGGCTGCCGGATTTTTTTCTATCGCATATACCTTTCCCTGTGCTGCACGAAGCGCCATCTCAATCGAAACAGAACCTGTGCCCGATCCAATATCATAGACAACAGAATTCAAAGAAAGCTGCAGATGTGAAAGAGACGCATTGCGCACTTCCCGCTTGGTCATCGGTA
>OHKK01000670.1_pt1 | contig 16229 bp, 12 predicted proteins | sample 1568811 | NCBI WGS metagenome assembly OHKK01 (sample SAMEA3879568, study PRJEB24766) | human gut metagenome | biome: human-associated habitat; feature: feces | place: USA | collected 1985/1987
CACTACAGGTATAATATTCTCTGTTTCCTTCCTCTGTACACGTTGCTTCTTTCGCAGCTGTTTTCGTCAGATTATGTGCTTTTTTGGCGGTTACAAGATCTTCCTTTGAAAGTTCCTCCGTTCCGGCTTCATCTGCAAAATACTTTCCGCATTCACTACAGGTATAATATTCTCTGTTTCCTTCCTCTGTACACGTTGCTTCTTTCGCGGCTGTTTTCGTCAGTGTATGCTTATGAACCTCTACAAGTTCTGCAATCGCTTTTTGCAGTGCTTTTGCTGCTGCCTGCACTTCTTCATCTGTTGATTCCTCTGTAATTGCGTTTACTGCTGCAAGAGCCTTCTCATATGCGTCATAAGACTCCTCTGTATAATTTTCTTTTGCTTTTACATCTTTTGCAGCTTCCAGTGCCGCTGCCAGTACTTCTTGTGTTGTATTTTCTTTACCAATTACACCAAATTCAGCTGCATTGATGAACTGATTCGGCTGTGGTCCTGCCGTTTTGATCGCTTCTATTTTTACTTTCGTAACACCTGTATATGCCTGAGCAAAGGTTATTGTTTTTTCCACAAAGTTCTGATCTGCCCCGGCAACGCCCTGGTTTACATAACTCCATGCATTATTCTCACCAATCGTACCTGCCAACGTCCAGTTTGTATCATCGGTTGTTACATAAACGTTACACTGCTCGATCGCACCATTGTTTACTTTTCCGCTGCTGCTTTCATATCCATTTCTTGGAACATAAGTAACAGCAGTTACCGTAGAAGGTTTTGCCAGTGTAACGATATAATTGTTATTGCCTGTCAGTTTCGTTCCATCTGTTTCTGCTTTTGGTGCAGTGTCATCTTTCCAGTTTGTGTGCCAGTAAGTATCTGTTTTTCCATCCAGAGCTTTTGCAATTGGACCATTTCCATTTTTCTCACCTGTCAGTTCTTCACTGTCTGCTGTTCCGGTCAGTCCGGTCAGTTTTGCATACTGTACTTCATCTGCCGCTACCGTTGTAACTTCTCCATTTCCAGTATCCGTTCCCTCTTCATACAACACGATTCCTGCGTTATCCTCTGCTGCCTGTACCATCGGCATTGGCACTGTGGAAACTGCCATTGCCATACACAGCAGGCACGCTACTATTTTTTTCTTCATATCCATTCCCCTTTCATTTTGTTATGGTTCTTGTTTCTGAAACATTTTTTCCATAATAAGCATTGATGGTAAATTTAATTTTTTTCACTTTTTCTTTTGGAAATTCTACATAGGAATCTGAATTACTCTTTGGCTTCTTCAGATAACGGTCAAGTACTTTTGTATTTGCTTTTACGTTTTTCGTGCGGACTTTGATTTTCGTTGCGCCCTTGATATTGTACTTGAAGCTGTATCTGTAACTGTCCCCTGTAGTCTGTTTTTTGATTGATATCTTCGGTGCTGCAATTTTCAGTTTTACGTCTACCGTGTAGGTTTTTCCGGCAGTTGTCACTTTAACCGGAATTGTTTTTGCAATCTTCACTTTCGAAAGATTCTTCGTTGTTGTCGTAATTTTTCCGGTTTGCGTATCCAGTTTAAAATACTTCTGATACTTTTTCGCATTTGGAAGTGATATGCTGCACTGTGACGCATCGCTTATGATATTTGCAGATTTGCCAAGGTACAATGAAAGCGTTTTTTTCGGAAGAATCCATGCACCCTGTACCTGTCCACATGCCCCACATCTTTTAAGCTTTATCCCCTCATGACTCCCGGTTGGAGGATTTGTTTCAATCAGTGTACCATCTTCATGACCGGTTGCCGGTATATACCAACTGTCTTTTGCTATTTCATATGCTCCTTCCGCATCCAGGAAATAACTTCCGCAGTTAAGGCAGGTATAATATTCGCTGTTTCCTGACTCGGTGCAGGTTGCCTGCTTTTCATTCGTCTTTGTGAGTATATGACCTGTTGGTGCTTTCCATTCATCGTAGTCATCTGTGTATATGTCACCGTTAAAGAAAACGACTGCACAGTAGGTTGTAAAACCAGAATCTGTACAGGTCGGACTTTCCATACCTGCTTTTGTCACTTCTGCTTCAACATATAATGTGTCATCGCAGTAACGACATTCAAAAACAGCGTATGCTTCACAGGTTTCTTCTGCTCCTGTTCCTTCCTCCCAGTCCCAGTAAAACAGCTCATAATCGTGCTCTTCCGCCTTCACCTGCTTCCCCGGCAGCACGATCATCACTGCCAGCATCATGCAGATAAATGTTGCAAATATTCTTTTTTTCATCCTCACACCCCCTCCTTTTATCTCAGCAGAAATACGTTATTCTGGTTTCCCAGGGCGATCTGGCTGCCGCATGGGATCACAAGTTCCGTATTCTTTGGCAGGGATTCCTGTGAGCCGTTAAGGTATGTGCCGCTGCTGGAATAATCCTGGAGCAGATATCTCTGGTTTCGTGCATCCCAGCGGATACTGCAATGATTGCGGCTGATCCGTTTTTCATCGGTAAAGATCAGGTGATTGTTTTCTGCTCTTCCAAACGTAACCACTTCTCCGTCGTTGAGCGGGATCTCTGCTCCTGCATAAGTTCCGCTTAAGCCTGCCAGCACGCCATGCTGCATCTGATTTCCTGACGGATAAGACGGCTGTGGCTGGTAGAACTGCTGCTGGTTCTGTGGCTGCTGATATGGCTGGTTCTGACAGGACTGCTGCGAATACGATGGATTCTGGTACGGCGTCTGCGGATAGGACTGCTGTGGATATGCCTGATAATCGCGAGGCATATTTTTCAGAATCACATTGACGGATTCTGGATTTCCGCCATATGCGAAGTATTCCATGCGGTATTCAAAATAAAATTTATTCACAAAATACATAACCAGATGATACACCGCCGGTATACCTATTCCAATTATGATAAACGTGGTCAATCCCCCTATGTAAGCCCCGGCAAAATCTCCAAGCACACTTCCACTTACCAGAATCATGAACATACAGATAAATCCCAATGCTGCGTCAATGCCGAATATGGCAAGGTGCATTCCGAGATAAAGTTTGATTCCACCGGTATCGAATTTCCAGAGTTTCTCTCTGATCAGAATCCAGATGCCCGCCCGGACAAGCTGATAAGCTATCAGAATTAAGAATATTATCCAGACCCATACCGGAACTTCTGCATGTGCTCCAAAATAACCCATACTCCTGGAATACTCAAGATAAGCGGACACTGCCTCATATAAAATAATCAGTGCCCCTAAAATATGTCTGCCTGCTGCCAGAAAAGCGCCCGCATAAACGAGAAATTTATACCAGCCCATCGGCTTTTCCATTTGTCCGTTCATGTTTACACGCTCCCTTCTTATTTCAGCAGAAATACGTTATCCTGATTTCCAAGAGCGATCTCGCTTCCGCATGCTACTTCCAGATCCAGGTTCTGTGGCAGACAGTCTTCTGATCCGTCGATGTAGCTTCCGCTGCTGGAGTAATCACGGAAAATGTATTTCTGTTTCTGTGCATCCCAGCGGATCTTGCAGTGTTCACGGCTGATCCGGGGTTCTGTAGCAAAGACCAGGTTGTTTGTTTCCGCCCTTCCCAAAGTAATCTCATCGCCATCATTCATAGGGATTTCTGCTCCGGCATAAAGTCCTTTCAGGCAAATCAGTACACCATGTTCCTGTACCTGCGGCTGTTCTGATTGCTGCGGCTGTTGCGGCTGTTCTGATTGCTGTGGCTGTTGCGGTTGCTGCGGCTGTGCCGGTTTCTGGAGTGATACTTTTGATTCCTGCTGTATCGTTGGCTGCTGTTGTATCGTTGGATCTTGCTGCATCGTTGGCTGCTGCTGCATAACGGTATCTTGCTGCATCGTTGGCTGCTGCTGCATGACCGTATCCTGCTGCATCGTTGGCTGCTGCTGCATGACTGTACCTTGCTGCATAGCCGGCTGCTGTACGAACGGCTGCGGCTGTACTGGCGGCTGTGACTGCGGCGGCTGTGCCGTTCCATTGCTCAGATCAAGCAGATACTGTGCCGGATTGCTGACACCACCTTGTACAAAATATTCTTTCCGGTTATCAAAATAGATTTTATTGACCACAAGCCAGAAAATACTGCTTGTCACACTGGTGCCAACGCTTGACCAGAGTATAGGCAGCATATCTCCGGCTGCTTCCTGCACTTCTGCATACACCAGTCCATAAAGGGCAACGGCATAAACAATATTGAGGACAAGCGTGGCTGCCTGTAACATAAGATACCACTTTGTTCCAGCCTTCTCAAAATGTGCCAGCTTCTGTCTGACTACGATCGACATGCCTGCCAGGACAAGAATGCAGATTCCCATCACAACATCCAGCGTTTTCAGATTTCCGAAAAATCCATAAATGAGTGCTGCTCCTGTGCTTCCTTCACCATAATGTGTGCCGGTAAAGAAGGCAACTGCCTGACCAACATCCCAAAGTGCCCACAAAAACAACTGCACATAAATAATAAACTTAAACCATTTCCAGCCTAACTGTTTTCCATTCTGGCTGCTCATAACGTTCACACTCCCTTTTCTCACTCTGTACTGTTCTGATAGGCTTCTACATATGCCTGCATTTTTTCCTGTGTTTTTTCTTTGCCAAGTCCGGACACCAGAGCGATCGTTTCGCGGTTATCCGGTCCTGTGGTCACGCATGGATTGCTGTTGTTTACCAGATCACAGAATGTGCTGCAATTTGCATTATAATCTGCAAATTCCTTGAACTTCTTGCGCAGGATCGGGCAGGTAGTCTGTTTCGGACGGTTCTTCTGGCTCTGTCCGATCTCGCTGAGCATAACCCAGAGCAGGCGCATGCAGGCGGTCTGCTGGTCGCTGTCGGAGCTCTGTGTGATCGCATAGCGTTCGGAAAATTCTACCAGCATTCTTCCTTCATCGTCCGTTACGACGTAAGTTTTATAATCACTTAACGGATTGATGCCTTCTGACTTTTCTTTTTTTGTATCCATCACTTTGCGGTATGCCACACCTGCGAGGATGTTGCTGCCATATGGAACGGTTTTTTTCGTTTTCTGTTCTTCCGCCGGTTTGTTGATCAGATATTTCGACTTATCTCCCTTTGCTCCATACTGTGCGGTTACACGCATAACCTGTATGGAAGTCAGATCATTTAACATCTTGTCGCTGAGCGGCGCTTTTTTTGCGGCTGCTTTTTTCCAGGAGGTTTCGTCTCTTAAAAGCAGAGTGTTTGCCAGATCATCATCTGCCTGTACAAATGCATACTGGTTATTCAGCGCTTTTTCATTGTCGTTCGTATCTCCTGCTGTAGCTGCCTGCTCCGGATCCTGCGCGATCAGATCCGAAAGCCGGATTCTTCCTGTTTCGTCTGTTCCATTCTGGGCGAAATAAGAATCTTCCAGCGTGTTGTCTTTGTTGTAGTTAAACTGACAGGAATACAGAAGCAGGGTATCCAGTCCGGTCGGGATTTCTTTCATATCACCAAATTTGTCCTCGTTTTCCGGAAGGAACAGATAAGCTTCTTTATCCAGTGATGCGTATACATTGTCCTTTAATGAGACAAGCTTATAATCGGAAAGACTGGATACGTGATCCGTCAGGAACATATTCGGCAGTGTTCCGCCTGCATCCTGAATTTCTTTGAGATCTTTTTCCACATTTGTATGTTTTTCAACCGTTACTGTTACGTTCTCATCTTCCTGCTGCATTTTCTGGATTTTTTCATCCGTTGAGGATGCTGTATTTCCTTTTTTGAATCCGTTTTTCACCAGTTCTTCGATCTGCTCTTTCTGGTCATCATTTTCTACCCAGACAACAATATCCGTCGGTTTGCGGATCTCGGTATCGAAGATCGGACTGTGCGGTTTCATCACGGTATTGGAAAGTCCGATGCCGACTCCGACTGCCATGGCTGCGGTTGCAGTCAGGGCGATCGCCCAGTTTCTGGTTCTGCGTTTTTTACGCAGTTTTTCTTTTGGATATTCTGCGATACGTTTGTTCTGCAGTGCTTCCTGGAATTCCTGTATGCCCTGGAAACGCAGCTCCGGACGTACTGCCAGTGCTTCCATTACGGCACGGTCGGTATTGGCACTGACTTTTACACCAAGTTCACGCGGGGATTTCAGTTCGTCTTTAAATTCTCGCTCAGTGGATTCGATCGGTTTTACACCGGTGAGCATCTGATAGAGGATCGCTCCTACTGCATAGACATCGGTATAAAATCCCTGACGGCTCTTGTCACGATACTGCTCCAGTGGGGAATAACCGACTTTGATAACCGGCTCAGCTGCCATACCTTCTTTGCTGTTATTCAGTCTGGCTGCGCCAAAGTCGAAGATTTTGATGGTATTTTCATCTGCGATGAAGATATTGTCGGGACTGATATCCCTGTGGATGATTCCTTTGCTGTGGATTTTTTTGACTGCTTCGATGATCGGCATGATGATGCTCATGGCTGCTTCCGGGGCGATCACACCCTGTTTTTCCAGATAATCTTTCAGAAGTACACCATCGATGTATTCCATAACGATGTATGCCGTTCCGTTTTCTTCGAAGAAGTCAAAGACATTCACGATATCTTTTGCTTTTCCGAACTGCGCCACGCTCTGTGCTTCCAGCAGAAATCTCTGAAGCTGTTCCTGATACTGTCCTTTTTTGTCTCCGGAGAGCAGTCCGACTCTGGACTCGCCCGGTGCACGGTTTACCAGTCCTGCCGGGTAAAATTCTTTGACTGCTACGATGACACCCAGTGTGCTGTCAAAACACTTATAGGTGATTCCGAATCCACCCACTCCGATCGCAGTTCCTACAATAAACCGATTCCCCAGGACGGTTCCCGGGGTCAGGTAATGAGGCTGCCTGGGCGGAGTTCCTTCTACATAACCGCAAAAAGGGCACACTTCGTACTGCCCTTTTACGCTGAAACAATTCATGCACAATTCACTCATAGTTCTTGCTCCTCTTTATTTCAATAAAAATATATTATCGCGATTGCCAAGTGCGATCTGTGTGCCGCATGGCAGTTCCATATCCAGATTCTGCGGCAGACAGTCATCCAAACCGTTGAGGTAAGTTCCGCTGCTGGAGTAATCGTGGATGATATATTTCTGTTTGGCTGCCACCCATTTCAGTTTGCAGTGGCGGCGGCTGACGCTTTTCTGACCGGTGAAGATCAGATGATTGCCTTCTGCTCTGCCAAGCAGGATCTCTTCGCCGTCTGTCAGCGGAATCTGTGCGCCTTCGTACATCCCTTTGAGTCCTACAAGCACACCGTGCGGCGGCATCTGCTGCGGTGCAGTTGCCTGCGTCTGCGTGGATGACTGCGGTGCCTGCTGATCCAGCATTACGTTGTATTTTGCTTCGATCTGCTGCTGTTTGATCTCATGCACTTCCGGGATCGATACGGCACTTTCTTTCATGGTTTTCGGTGTCGCGATCCATGCTGCGATCGAGATCAGCGATGCCACTCCGGAAATAACAAGGGAAACGATGCCGCCATATGCCTGAAGATAGGTCTGTCCGTCTCCTGCTTCTGCTTTGAGCTGTCCGCCCATTGCCAGCAGTACGATATCCAGGACAAATACAACAAAGACCAGGAGCAGGCTGACTTTCTGTGTATGGTCACCTACCATGCCCCACACGCCTGCGGTCACTGCGATCAGAAGCGGCAGGAGCATAAAGATCAGTACCCAGACTGCCTGACCGGAGGTAAGTACCTCTGGCAGTTTCTGTTCTGTTCCTTTTGTGAGTGCGGTAAATGCACCCTGTATGTAATTTAACTGGTTCCATGTGACATCCGGATAATTTTCCTGTACCCTTTTCAGGAATGGCAGAAATGCTGCTGCCAGTTCCAGCAGGATACAGATGCTTGCCGTTACCCGGAATTTTTTTGCGAAACGCTCCATAGTTTTTCCTCTTATCTGCTCTTGATTACTGCTGTTTTTTCTTCATTTCTTCCAGTACATTTCCCCAGCTGAATTTCTCGCTGCACAGAGGCATAAACAGAAGGTTCACATCTCCTACCGTAACCATGTCGTAAGCTTCCAGTTTTTCTGGTGTAAGAAGCAGATTGTTGTTGTGATATGCAAGGCTGCTGGATTCACCCGGCTGTACCAGATACATATTTGATTTCGGATCGTATACCACGATTGCATGACGTTCTCTGGAAACGCTCTTGTCATCAGTCAGTGCAATGTCCATCTGCGGGCTTCTGCCGATGAAGTTTTTGCCGGTTTTCAGGCGGAAATCCGTTCCGATGTGCTCGCCGCCCAGTGCAACCAGCCATCCTACACACGGTGTAGATACTTTGTTGACCGGCTGTGCCTGCGGTGCTGCGCCGCCAAATGCCGGTGCTCCCGGTTTTGTTACTTCTTTGGCTGCTCCCTGGAATACATCATCGAAAAATCCTACCGTATGGTCATCGTCTGATTCTGCTTCCAGTGGTACGGTCGGATCATAGCCGCCATTTACCTGATCGACACCTACGGTAACATCATTTGCAGAAAAGCCCTGTGCTACTGGCGGTACACCAAATCCTGGTGCCGGCGGCGGTGTCATCTGCGGTGCTGCTGGCTGTGGATTGAAGATCGGCTGTGCCGGCTGCGGCTGCGGATTGAATACCGGTGCTACCGGCGGCGGTGTCATCTGGGGTGCAGATGCTCCATTCATTGGTACGGTTACATCCTCGGTAAATGCCTCAGTCAGTTTTTCATCGGATGCTCCGCCTCCAGCACAGTGCGGGCAGGTTGCAAATTTCTCCTTATCGTAAAAATGTCCTCTTTCACATCTGCATAAATTCATGGTGTTCTCCTTTCCTGCGCGTTTTCGCGCCCCTTATGTTTTGATGTTTAATAACTATGTTTTTTTATTTCTACCTCTTCGTAATGCACCAGCACTACGGAGGTATTATCCTGTGAATGTGAATTTGCATGTGTCGCTGCTTCTACCAGCGCTTCTGCTTTCTGTTCCGGTTTTACCGCATCTGCCAGAATGATCTTTTTGATCTGGTTGTCCGGCAGGGTTTTTGTGATACCATCGCTGCAAAGCATGATCATATCTCCGTACTGGAGGGTAAATGGCTCGGTATTGATATCCATCAGGGATACATTTCCCATGCCAAGATAACTGATCAGTGCTTCTTTGTGACGCTGTGCCATGGCTTCTTCCATCGTCATCTCACCTGCTGCCACTTTTTCCTGCAGACGCAGCCAATAATTGTGGTCGCGTGTTACCTGCTGCATCTGATGGTCGCGGATGATGTAGATACGGCTGTCTCCTACAGATGCCCAGTACAGTTTGTTGTCCTCTACGATACAGGCTACCATAGTCGTTCCTGATCCTCTTCCATTTTCTTTCGGGAAGCTGCTGATCATCTGATCGGTTGCGTAGATTCCCTGCCGGAAAAATGCCGGAATGTTGAGCTGCGGTTCTTTTTCCACGCTGCGAAATCCCTGTACCATCATCTGGATCGCCGTACGGCTGGCTTTGCCGCCGTCTGCCATACCGCCCATGCCATCACATACCAGCGCAAGTACTCTGGTCTTTTTGTTGGCTGCCAGTCTTTTACTGTCGGAAACATACAGTGCATCCTGCTGATAGTTCCGGTTACCGACTGCCGTCCGTGCCAGTGTGGTAAGCTGCGGCACTTTCCGCACGACCGGCTTTGACTGTGGAATGGCACTTTGCACCGGCTGTGCTGCCGGCATCGGCTGCGGTGCTTTTTTTCTTCTGATTCCAAACATAGTTGGAGGTCACCTCTCTCTCCTGGGATTATTTCTGATTATCCTGCTCGCTGCTCATTGCTTCGAGCTGCTGTTTCGGGATATGAAATACAAATTTTTCTCTTCCGGCTGTGATCACATCGCCATCCAGAAGCATTCTGCGGTTTGTGATCTTCACACCATTTACGAAAGTTCCGTTTGTGGACTCCAGATCGACGATGTAACATCCCATCTTGTTGACTTCGATCACAAAGTGCTGTTTGGATAAGCGGTCATCGTCAAAGAAAATATTGCAGATTTCCGAACGTCCGACAAATAAGCTTCCTTCTACGTTCCATTCGATATCTTTGATCGTTCCGGCGCGGTCTGTGATCGTTAATCGGATCATCTTGCTGTCTGCTTTTTCCAGTTCATCCGGATCGACTCCGATCACTTCGGTTTTCTTTTTGCGGATCACGATGATAATGATCGTTCCAATAATGATCACCAGCACGATCAGTCCGATCCACCAGTAGGATTTAATTGCCTGCTGGATGGCTGCGGTTTTGGCATCTCTTGCATTTTTGATGGTAAATTCCAGACTGGCATCCATTTCGTTCTGATCCTGGGATTTGTCACGGATATTGGTCAGATGCAGTGTGTAATCTCCATTATAAAATTCTTCGTTTGTTGTTAAAGTTACGGTAATCTGATTTCCGGTTGCGGCGGTGTTGATGGATTCGACTGTCCATACTTTCGCATCTTTTGATGCCTCCTGACCTGCTTCCTGGATCATATAATTGGAAGCTTCGTTTGCATCCATGTTGTTGACGCCGTTTTTATCTGAGATCGTAAACTGAATAGAATTGCTGCTGACTTCTTCAATCTCGCCTGCGAATGTCGGTGCTTCTTTGTCCTCTTCATATGCGGAATAATCCACATAAATTTTGCCAACAGCGGAGTTATCCACCGTCAGTGCCAGTTTTGCACGGCCTGCGGTCTGGTTTGTCGGTGCTTTCAGATTTACGACATAAGTTTCTTTCTGCCACAGAGTACGGATCGCATCAAACGCTTTGACTACACTTTCTGCGGTTGCATCCACACTACAGTCGTAATAATAGCCACGGCAGTTTTTCTCTGCCAGGATTTTATTCCTGGTATAAGAAATCTTTTCATCTGATTCGGTATTTCCGGCTTTCGGTGTTTTTCGGTTCAGCATGATGCCGTATACCGGAACGGAAGCGTCTTTTACAGTTTCTGCGGTGGAAACGTTGTCAATATCTTTTCCCTGGGAATCATCCTCACCGTCTGTGATCAGCAGTACGACTGTTCTCTTGACCGGTGCGCTCTGTTCTTTGAGTACCTGGTTGATGGAACGGTAAAGAACCGTCTTGCTGTCTGCTGTTTTCATATAAGGAATGTTTGCGATCTGCTCACAGTCGCTTGCCAGATCCTTTGCTTCTTTTGATTTGCCTTTGATCTTTCTGGAAAAGACCTGTGTCTTTTCGCCGCCTGCATTGTCTGTTCCCACGGTATAAAGTGTCATCTCATCGCCTTTTTTCAGGGATTTTCGAAGCTCTGCAAGCTGTGTTTTTACTTCTGCGAACTGTTCTTCGTTTACGGAGCCGGAGTTGTCCATCAGAATGATGTAATTCATGTTTTCTCCGCTCTTTTTGAAGCTGGTGATATCGCCGTCCTGCGTAAGTTCGATATTTTCGATCTTTCCGCTTACAGTGGAACTGTCTTTGATTTTCGATCCGGTAATGTAGGCTTTGACTTCCGGTGCTTTACCGATCGCCTGTTCTGCCACATATGGTGTTTCCATGACGGCTGCCTGTGCAATGCTGCTTCCTGCCAGCACTGCCAGTACGCAGGCTGCCAGGATTCCTGTTATTTTTCTTCCCATTTTCTCTTCCCCCTGCTGAATGGTATAAATATGAAACTGGTATCTCCGATCGTAATCTTATCGTCCTGCTCCAGTTCTGCAGTTGCTTCCAGAAGCTCATCATTTAAATAAACCAGATTTCCGGATTCTGCTGCCACATAGAACGCATCGCTTTTCGGATCGTAGATTACTGAACAGTGTTTTTCTCTTGATATTTTCTTATCATCGACCATCGCCACATCCATCGCCGGGCTTCTGCCGACAAAATTTTTGCCTGCATGCAGACGGTAGTCTTTTCCTCGCTCTGTTCCGGTCATGCAGACCAGCCAGCCTGTTACCGGCGGCTGTGCGCTGTTTCCGAAAAATCCAAACGAGATGGTTTTGTCGTCGTCCTCTCCGGATGCGCTGCTTCCCGGTATCACCGCTCCGGTGATCGGATTGCCGATGCTATTTCCTATGATTGCACCAAGTTCATCTCCCAGAGAGAGGTTTGCTTCCGCGATGGATATCGTATGGTCATCCTCCTCAACATCATTTAAGCGGATTCCCAGCTTTTCGCTCTCCAGTTTGCAGTGTGGGCACACTTTGTTTACGCTCGTATCGTACCAGTGTCCCTTGTTACATCGTTTGATCATTTTTCCATCCTTCTCTTTCCGGCGGCCTTCTCTGCAAGATATTATTTGTCTCTTACAAATACTGCGATCGCCGAGTAGTTGTCCATATTGGTTCCTTTTCCGTTTGCCAGTACGATCTCTTCCATGGCTGCCAGCCACTGCTGCGGACTGTCTGCCTTTTTCAGGGTTTTGCTCATCTGTTTTTCATCGATCAGCTCCCAGAAACCATCACTGCATAATAAAAAACTGCTGCGTTTGGTCAGTTTGATCCCTTCCACGACCTGATATTTCGGTCGGTCCCATTCTGTTCCCATGACACGCAGCAGACGACTGCGATCTTCATGGTGGCGGATATCTTTCTCTTTGATATCTCCGCGGTTCACAAGCATCTGTGGCACACTGTGATCCTGACTTCGCAGCATATATTTTGTTTTTTCAAAGTAATATACCCTGGAGTCTCCTACATGCGCAAATCTTGCCTGATCCCCAGCTAATACCAGACAGGTTACGGTCGTTTTCATGGAATTTCCTGCATGTTCTGCAATCTGTTTTTCCAGCAGCGCATCCTGTGCATGCTGAATACTTTCCTCGACCGTCTTATTCTGCTCCAGTGCCGCTTTTACCTGCTCTGTTACAAAACGGGAAGCAATATCACCATTTCCATGTCCGCCCAGACCGTCACACAAAATAAACGCCAGTCTTTCCGGTGTGATCGAAACATCCAGAAAATCTTCATTCACCGCCCGTTCGCCTTTGTTTGTCAGCATACCATATGTAATATTCAAAGTTGCCGTCTTACATCCCTCCCCGGTTTTATATTTTTTTAAAATTTTCTGATAATTTGCAAAATTTTTCTATATTGTTTATATTTTTAATTCTTAATACCTTTTTCTATAAAGGTTTGCAATCAGAAAATCCGGTCAATTTCGCAGAGTACCTTACTCTATGATTGATCTTTGTGGTAATTTATACCAAATATCTCCTTAATTTTACAAAATGTCACATAAATTGTCAATATTTTCATCATATATTCTTGTAAAGATTACACGACAAAATTATAGCTTACAAAATTTCGTCTTAGTCTTTACAAAACATGCGAAAGGCGTCTCTGCACAATGATTATATCATCCCCCGTTTGGAATTTTGTTCTGTAAATGAATTGACTGTGGATCGCGTACATTCATGTAAATATTTATGCAGCGTTTGTCCTGTCCATTTACCACCAATTTTGCAGAGTAAGGTACTCACCGAAAATAAATCACCCAAAATGACACATGGTGCGCATATAATAATATAATCATTATATGCGCACCATGTTAAAAATATGCAAGTCCAAAGATGCTCTTAATTCAGGAATGCCTCTGGCATTGTTGCCAGCTTCATTACAACTACCAAGTCATCATTGACAGCATTTATTTTGAAAACACTGCATCATTTCTGGAAAGAAGATACACACAGTATTGATTCATGCTTTGGTATTGTAATTGGCATACACCCTTGTTTTCTGAAAGTGCAATGACTGCTTCCACTTCTTGGTGCATTCATTTCGTATCCGTAACTTTCCAATACCTTCCGTAACTCATCAAACCGGAGGTCTTTCGACAAATTGCATATACGTGTTATCAGTTTATCCCATTTTGACATTTATTATACTTCCTATCCACATTATGCGTGGTGTCAACCAATTTATTTATGTACGTTCTCTTTTAACTAAAATTTGCATTACTTTTTATATATTATGATGATGTTGCTCTACTTCACCTGCACAAACTGATACGCTGCCCGCTCTTTTTTATCTTTTCCTGCGCATATGATCCGGATTCCATGATCGATCACTTTTTCTTTTGTCTCCGTGACATACTGATAGGCATATTCTGCTCCGGCAAGATCTTCAAAGACCAGTTCTGCTCCGGCTTCCAGTTTTTTCAAGTTGCCGGTAAAAGATTGGATGCCATAGATCGTCATGCCTTCGGCATCCCATGGCATGGTTGTACCGTCCATGCCCGGTGAGCAGGCTGCGGTATGTTCATCAAAGGTATTTAAAATAGCATATTCTATGGAAAGAGATGGGATTTTCACAAATCCAACCACTACTTTTCCATCTACGGTAAGATAAGTATCCCGATCCGGGTGTTCTACATGTTCTGCGACCTGCTGCTGTTCCTGCCTTGCCGCCTCCAGAAGTTCTGCCGCCTTTTCGCGCTGCCGTATCCCGGAGGTCAGAAACACGGCTGCTATCACAGCAAGCACTGCAGCAGCCACAATAAATACCGGTACTGCTCTGCTGATCTTTCTGTCTTTTCTGTCTGTTTTTGTTTCGCTCATCTGTTTTCTCTCCTTCCAGAAGCAGAACAGCCATAACACGCAGAAGATTTCGTTCTGGAGTTATGGCGTTCCGTTTTTGATTTCTTTTTTATTTTACGATGCCAGGGTCAAAAGGTCTAAATCCACATGAGCTTGCTCATAGGTGGATGAAAGACCTTGGGACCCGCCCCGATATGAGCATAAAAGTGGGATGATAATCCCACGATATGCGAATACTGGGGAGGATTGTGGGAGTGCAACGCACGGAACAATCCGTAGGCATCATAGTTGGGGACTTTTGACACCCACATCATTTTACTTTATCTTCATTGTTTTTTTCAAGTATCCGGTTTTTCCATTCAGCTTCTTTTTGTATTTCTTCTTTACTTTTTTCGGCACGGCAAAGACTGCTTTTTTGTTTATGCCTTTGAATGCATGCTTTCCGATCTTTGCAAGCTTCTGCGTCTTGATGTTGATCTTCTTCAGATTCTTGTTATTATAGAATGCTTTTGCTGCAATGGTCGTCACATTCTTGCCGATCGTCACTGTTGTAAGCTTCTTATTGCCTTTGCATACTTTTGCGCCGATACCGGTTACTTTGAACTGTCTTGCCTGGATCCGGACGGTTGCCGGGATGGTCAGTTTTTTCGCTCTCTTGTTTGTGGAAGCGACATAAGTAACCGTATTTTTCGAGGTTACTTTGTATTTTGCTTTTCCAACCTTATAAACTTTGCCGATTGTCACATCCTGCGGTGTATCCGGCTTATCGGTCGATGGATTGTCGGTGGACGGCTTGTTGGTCGATGGTTTCTCCGTCGATGGATTGTTTCCGGAAGTTTTTTTCCAGATAGCATACAGTTCTACGGTTTCTGTGATATAGAATTTGTCGCCCGGACGGTAAGTGGTTCCGCTTCCGTCTGCCTTTGTGTTCCAGCAGACAAATTCCATGCCGTCACGCGTAAAGCTACAATTTGCCGCCTGTACGGTATCGTATTTTTTATAAGGGCTGTTCGGATCAGTCATCACACCGTTTCCGCCATTTGCATGGTAAATCATCTGATAACCTTCCTCTTCTTCCATCTGTCCGAGTACTTCTGCACCGTAAGTGAAGGAAACGCTCATCGCTGCACCTTCTGCCAGATGCCATTTTCCTTCCACAAATCCGTGTCCGTCTTTGGAGACAATCAGCTTATCGCCGTCGAGCGTTGCCGATCCGGCGATCACGGTCACTTCCAGATCCACGTTATCGAGGTCATTAAATACGATCCTCTGGTCATCGTTTGTGATGCCGCAAAGCTGAAGTGCCACTTCTGCCCCATCCATATCACGCAGATACAGGTTTTTGTTTGTATAAGATACCCACTGTTTTTCTGTGCTGTCTGTTGTATCGGCACTCAGTACCAGATCCAGTGCTTTGATATTTCCCATACCTTCATTAAAAATACGGGATTTTGCACTCTGACTGTTTCCGACCTCATCACTGACTGTAATCTCTATATCTTTCTTATAATATCCTTTTCCAACGTTGACGCTGAAGGAAAATTCATTTTCATCACTGATCTCTGCACCCAGTTCCCGGAGCGTCTTTTCTCTGGCAACTGGCTTTCCGTCCACAGTGATCGTCATATAAGCATCCTGCTCTGTGATACCGCTGATCGTCAGCGTTCCGTCTTCTGCAAAACCGGAGCCATTGGTCGGGGAAGTCAGCATCAGCGTCGGCGCTGTGGTATCAACCACAAATACAAAGCTCTGGTCAAA
>OHKK01000684.1_pt1 | contig 15873 bp, 11 predicted proteins | sample 1568811 | NCBI WGS metagenome assembly OHKK01 (sample SAMEA3879568, study PRJEB24766) | human gut metagenome | biome: human-associated habitat; feature: feces | place: USA | collected 1985/1987
AGAACCAGACGCTTGGAGAAGACGGCAAGCCCCGTGATGGTGCAGGGGCGTCCTGCCTGCATGACGGCGTCGGCAATGACGCGGTAATAGAACGTTACGTCGACCGTAAAATAGCCGGAGGAGTAGGGAACCGGCTCCACCTGTACCTGAGTAAAGAGCAGCTCCACATACCGCGCCTTTGCGCTTGCCGCGCAGTCGAGCGTCTGCTGGGAGTCGACCGTTAAGTACACGCGCAGATCCTCAATGCAGTCCTTGGCGAGACAGCTGTCTGTGATTTTCCCCGTATGCACACAAACCGCTTCACGGATGCCGCGCAGATCACAGGTCTTGCCCGTCTGTGCAGGTTCAGACATTCGGATGACCTCCTATATATGATATCGTAAAGGTTCGCGTGGCCGAAACAGGGTCGTTCACGCTTCGCTTTCATAACAGTTTATGCAAAACCGCCCGTATGTGAAACACCGCGCAGGGAAATTGAACCCGAAATTGCGTGGACAAATGCGGAAATATGTGCTAAGATGATAGATGAATTCTAAATTGGTGAGGTATGCCTGCACATGAAACTGGATATCATGGGGCTGCAATTTGATAATGTCACGATGGACGAGGCCTCTGCGCGCGCGGAACAGATCCTTGCGGGCAAAAAGACCTGCTATGCCGTGACCCCGAACGCCGAGATCGCCTATGAGGCGCTGTACGACGAAACGCTCCGCGCGCTCATCAACGGCGCCGATCTCGTCCTGCCGGACGGCGCAGGCGTTGTGCTCGCGTCGAAGCTTCTCAAAACGCCGCTGAAGCAGAAGGTCGCGGGCGTCGATTTTGCCGACCGCCTGCTGTCCATCCTCGAAAAGACCGGCGGCGGGCTGTTCCTGCTCGGCAGCAAGCCCGGCGTTGCGGAGCTTGCCGCGCAGAAAATGACAGAAAAGCACCCGAAGCTGTACATCTGCGGCATGAACGACGGCTATTTCAAGGATGAAGCACCGGTCATCGAGAAGATCAATGCCGCAAAGCCCGATGTACTCTTCGTCTGCCTCGGCGCGCCGAAGCAGGAGCTGTTTATGAAAAATCATCTGGACGAGCTGCATATCAAGCTTATGATCGGCCTCGGCGGCTCGCTCGACAGCTTCGCGGGCACGGTCAAGCGCGCTCCAAAGTGGATGATCCGCTGCAATCTTGAGTGGCTCTACCGGCTCATCAAGGAGCCGAAGCGGTTCGGACGGATGCTCCGGCTGCCAAAATACCTGTTCGCCGTGCTTGGCAAACGGATAAGAGGGTAAGCAATATGGGAAAACTGATCGTGTTTGAAGGAACCGACGGAACAGGGAAGTCGACGCAGTTTGCGCTTCTGACAAAGCGCCTGCAAAACGAGAACGTTTCATTCCGCCGCCTGCAATTTCCGCAGTATCTGGAGCCGTCGTCAGCGCTCATCCGGATGTACCTGAACGGCGAGTTCGGCGAGAACCCGAACGATGTCAACGCCTACGCGGCCTCCACATTCTATGCCGTTGACCGCTTCGCGTCCTATCAGCGCGTGTGGAAAAACGACTATGCCTCGGGCGGGCTGATCCTGTCCGACCGCTATACAACCTCCAACGCTGTCCACCAGGGCGGCAAGCTGGAGGGAAAGGCGCGGGAGGAATTCTTCTCGTGGCTCTATGATCTGGAATTCAACCGCATGGGCCTGCCGAAGCCGGATCTGGTTCTCTGGCTCGATATGCCGGTCGAGATCGCCGAGACGCTCATGCGCAGACGCGAGAGAGACACCAGCACGAAGGCCGATATCCACGAGCGCGACGACAGGTACCTGCACAAATGCCGCGAGGTCGCGCAGCAGGCGGCGGATTATTTCGGCTGGACGCGCGTTTCGTGCGTCCGGGACGGAAAGCTCCGCTCCATCGAGGATATCCACGAGGAATTGTATGCACGTGTAAAATCATGTTTGGAGGAAGTGTGATACCATGGTATATATCATCTTGGGTAAGGGCTTTGAGCCGATGGAAGCAATTGCGCCGTGCGACATTCTGCGGCGCGGAGGCGCGGAGGTTCGTTTTGCCGGGATCGGCGGGACGCTGATCGAGGGCGGCCACGGCATTTCGGTGCAGGCGGACTGCACCGTTGAGCAGATGAAGCTGGCGGACACCGATATGGTGCTCCTGCCGGGCGGACTCGGCGGCGTGCATTCGATCCTGGCAAGCGAAACGGCCATGAATTTCATCCGCCTTGCGTATGAGAAAAACTGCCTGATCGCGGCTATCTGCGCCGCGCCGACCATCCTCGCGTCGCTCCACATCACCGACGGCCGCAGAGCGACCTGCTACCCCGGTCTGGAAGATCAGATGGACGCGGCAAAGATGATCCCCTGCGGCGCAGTGCAGGACGGGAACGTCATCACCGGCCGCGCAGCCGGCTCTGCCGACGAATTCGGCCTCGCCTGCCTGCGGGCGCTCAAGGGTGAGGATACGGCCCGTCAGGTTGCCTCCGACATTGTCTACCGCGTATAAGGGAGGAACACATGGCAGATTTGACCCCGAATAAGCGTCCGGACGGGCAGTCGCCGGAAGACGGCGGGCTGGAAAAAAGTCTGGAATCGCTTTCGCTCGACGAGCTGCTTGCGTCCGTCAAGGACGATCTTGCGCGCGTCGACGCGATGATGAACGACAAGGATGAGGCAGAGCAGGCCAAAACGCAGGCCGAGGCCGAGCTGGAGCAGGAGACGCAGCCGCAGAAGCAGACGCCCAATATGCCTCCGCTGTTCGAGCCGAAGATCCCGGAGGAATACGCGGATCTGACCGTCGACCAGCAGCCGCAGGAGCCGGAACCGGCGGAGGAAAAAAAGCACGGACGGCTGCCGTCCGGCATCCGGGTGCTGCTGTATGTGTGCTGCGTGCTGGCCGCGTCGGTGCTGCTTGCCGTGTTTGCGTGGCGCTGCGCGGACGATGTGCTGTCCCTGACCAAGCCGGACGCAGAGGTGACCGTCACCATTGCAGACGGCGCGACGATCTCGCAGATCGCAAAGGAACTGCGGGACAGTGGCCTTGTCCGTTCGGAAACGCTTTTCAAGCTGTACTGCTGGGCCACCCACGCCGAGCGCACCATTGAGCCGGGTACGTATTCGCTCAACAGCCGCTATGACTATCATGCGCTTGTCAGCAATATGGTCGAGGCCAGCCCCGACCGCTCTGTCGTGGAGATCACCATCCCCGAAGGCTACGAGTGCGAGGATATCTTCCGTCTGCTGGAGGAAAACGGCGTCTGCTCGTATCAGGATCTGGCGAACGCCGCGTCGACCTATGAATTCGACTATGCGTTCCTGCAGGAGATCCCCTACGGCAGCGAGAACCGGCTGGAGGGCTATCTCTTCCCGGATACCTACCAGTTCTATATGGGAGACGACCCGGAGAACGTCATTGACAAATTCCTGCGCAACTTCGACAACAAATTCACCAGCGACCTCTATGACGCGCTGGACGCGCTGAACGACCGCCTTGCCCAGCGCATGCGGGAGAATGCGTTCACCGAAACGGAGATCACGGACGCCAAGCTTTCGCTCTACGACCTCATCACGGTCGCATCCCTCGTCGAAAAGGAGACGGCCAGAACGTCCGAGAGCGCAACGATCGCCTCCGTCATCTATAACCGCCTGTGCAGCAAGCTCTATCCCTGCCTGGAGATCGACGCGACCATCCAGTATGCGCTTGCCGAGCGCAAGGAGATCCTGTCCAACGCGGACAAGGGCGTTCTCAGCCCCTATAACACCTACACGAACGCGGGCCTGCCCGCGGGCCCGATCGCGAACCCCGGCATGAATTCCATCCGCGCCGCGCTTTACCCGGCGGAGACGAAATATTATTTCTATGCGCTGGATACGACCGGTGTGCACCACTTCTCCGAGACGTATTACGAGCACCAGAACTTCCTGAACGAGCTCGCGGGCAAGGACGAAGAGGAAGACCAGCAGACCGGTACGGGCGATGAAACCACCGCAGATCAGACCGGCGACACCGCAGATACCGCAGATACGGAGAATCAGACAGATGGATAGACGCAAACCGGAGCTTTTGTGCCCCGCAGGGGACATGGAAAAGCTGCGCATGGCCGTTGCCTACGGTGCGGATGCGGTCTATCTGGCCGGAACCAGCTTCGGCATGCGCTCGTTTACCGCCAACTTTACCCCGGACGAGCTGCCGCAGGCGATCAAGCTTGCGCATGACGCGGGCGTGAAGGTGCACTGCACGGTCAATATCATGCCGCGCAACGACGAAGCCGCCGCGCTCCCGGCCTATCTTGAGCAGCTGGACGCGGCGGGCATCGACGCGCTGATCCTTGCGGATCTCGGTGCGTTCATGATGGCCGGGAAATACGCCCCGCACTGCCAGCGCCACGTGTCGACGCAGCAGTCGGTCGCAAACTACGCCTGCGCGCAGAGCTGGTTCGATCTCGGCGCCAGCCGCGTTGTGCTTGCGCGGGAGCTGAGCCTGCGGGAGATCCTCGGCATCCGCGAACGCGTCTCGCCGGAGCTGGAGCTTGAGACGTTCTGCCACGGGGCCATGTGCGTGTCCTATTCGGGCCGCTGCCTGCTCAGCAACTATATGACCGGCCGCGACTCCAACCGCGGCCAGTGTGCCCAGCCCTGCCGGTACCAGTACGCGCTGATGGAGGAAAAGCGCCCCGGCGAATATTTCCCCGTCTTCGAGGATGAAAAGGGCACGTACATCATGAATTCCCGCGATATGTGCATGATCGACCATCTGGACGAGCTATGCGACGCCGGGATCGACTGCCTGAAGATCGAGGGCCGCGCCAAATCGGCCTATTATGCCGCCATCGTCACCGGAGCCTACCGCCACGTGCTCGACGATGTGTGGGCAGGCCGCACACCGGACAGGATCTGGCGCGACGAGGTCGAGCACGTCTCGCACCGCCATTATTCTACCGGCTTTTACTACGGCCAGCCCGGCCAGTTTACGGAGAACTCCCGCTATCTGCGCGAGTGGCAGATTTGCGCCGTCGTTGAGAAATGCGACGCGGAGGGAAACGCGGTCCTCAGCCTGCGCAACAAATTTGCGGCAGGGGATACCGTCGAGGTCGTCGGCCCGGATCTGCGCCTGTTTTCATGGCAGGTGCCGCCGATGGAGGATCTGGACGGCGTTCCGCTCCTTGAACCCCGCACGCCGCAGATGCGCTTCCGCGCAAAGCTCCCCAAGAGGGTCCCGCCCCTCTCCTTCATCCGCCACGCCGTCGAATTATCCGGCCGATAAGCAAACAACAGGCGCTCCGATTTCTGCGGAGCGCCTGTTGTTTTCGTCAATCCTTATGGTAGCCGAAATTCGAGATCATGAAATCGCTGTCGCGCCAGTTTTCCTTGACGCGTACCCAGGTCTGCAAAAAGACCTTCGTGCCCATGAAGCGTTCGCAGTCCTTGCGTGCATCCGAGCTGATCTTCTTGAGCATCTGGCCGTTCTTGCCGATGATAATGCCCTTGTGGCTGGCCTTTTCACAGTAGATCGTCGCGTCCAGATCAATGATGCCGTCGTCGCGCTCGGAGAATTTTGTAATCTCGACCGCCGTGCCGTGCGGAATTTCCTTTTCGAGGTTCCACAGCAGCTTTTCCCGGATGATCTCGGCCATGACCTGCTTTTCTGGCATATCGGTCGAAATGCCCTCCGGGAACATGAACGGCCCCGGCTGTGCAAAGCCCTCGCAGACCTGCATCAGGCTGTCCAGCCCGTCGTGCCACTTTGCACTGATGGGAATCACATCCGTAAAGTCCAGCAGATCTTTATAGGCCGCAATAACCGGCAGCAGCGTTTCCTTTTCCACGGTATCGATCTTGTTGATGACCAGAATCGCCGGAACCTTTGCTTCCCTGATCTTCTCAATCAGCTCCTGCTCCTGCGGGCCGACGTTTGCGATCGGCTCAACCAGCAGAATGACGGCGTCGACGTCGGCCACGGACTGATTGACGACGTTGACCATATAATCGCCCAGCTTTGTGCGCGGCCTATGGAAGCCCGGCGTGTCGATAAACACCAGCTGCGTATCGCCGCGGTCGACGATGGCGCAGATGCGGTTGCGTGTGGTCTGGGGTTTATGGGAGACAATGGCGATTTTTTCGCCGACGAGTGCATTTGCAAGCGTGGACTTGCCGACATTCGGCCGCCCGGCGATCGTGATCATCGCGGTTTTTGTGTTCATATGCTTCTCCTTATCTGGAAATTATCTCGGCAGTTCAATTTCGGCCAGAATGGCCTCTTCGGCGGCACGCATCTGCTTTTTCATCGGCCCTTCGTCCACATGGTCGTAGCCCAGTAGATGCAGAATGGAGTGGATGGTCAGATACCCGACCTCGCGCCGGGCGCTGTGGCCGAACTCAGCGGCCTGCTGTCTGGCCCGTTCGAGACTGATGGCCATGTCGCCCAGCGGCACAAGCCCGGTGTCCGGGTCTTTATATGCTTCCCACGACGCGGGAAGCTGCCCCGCCGTCAGCTCAAACATCGGGAACGACAGCACGTCCGTCGCCTTGTCGATCTTGCGGTATGCGTTGTTGATGGCGCGGATGCCCTCGTCGTCCGTCACAAGGACGTTGATCTCACATGGGGTGTTGACGCCCTGATGGGCCAGCGCGGCGGTGATACATTTGGAGATCTGCTGCTTGAGCGCGAAATCGCGCAGACTGCGGCCCTCGCAGCGGATGACAATGCGATGCTTCATTTCTTTTCCCTCTTCCAGTCCGGCTTCTTTGTAAATGTCCGGGCGCGTTCGTCCGGCAGCCGGTTCTTTTCATATTTGTCATAGGCCGCAACGATGCGCTGCACCAGCACGTGCCGCACCACGTCCGCCGGCGTCAGACGGCAGATCTGGATATCCTCGACCCCGTCCAGCACGCGGATGGCCTCCTTCAGACCGCTGACCTTGTCGCCCGGCAGATCGATCTGCGTGATATCGCCGGTAATGACGATCTTCGAGCCGAAGCCGAGGCGCGTCAGGAACATCTTCATCTGCTCCCGCGTGGTGTTCTGCGCCTCGTCAAGAATGATAAAGCTGTCGTCCAGCGTCCGCCCGCGCATATAGGCCAGCGGCGCGACCTCGATATTTCCGCGCTCAAGATACTTTCCATACGTCTCCGGCCCCAGCATATCGAACAGCGCGTCATATAATGGCCGCAGATAGGGGTCTACCTTGTTCTGCAGATCGCCCGGCAGGAAGCCAAGCCGTTCGCCAGCTTCCACGGCGGGCCGCGTCAGAATAATGCGGTTGACGGTTTTTGCGCGGAACGCCGCGACTGCCTCCGCCACGGCCAGATACGTCTTGCCCGTACCGGCGGGGCCGACGCCAATGGTGATGGTGTTTTTCTCAATGGCCTTGAGATAATTCTGCTGGCCGATGGTCTTGGCCTTGACGGGCCGCCCCTTGGCCGTCACGCAGACGACGTCCTTGGCCATTTTGCTGACCTGATCCTCGTTTCCGGTGTTGACGAGATTGATGAGGTAGCGCACCTTCTGCTCGTCGATCTCCTCGCCCTTGGCTGACAGCGCCAGCAGCGCTTCAATTGCGCGGCACCCCTTGTCGGCAGCCTCCTCGTCGCCCGTGACTTTCAGCTCGTTGTTGCGGTTCGTGATCTTGACGCCGAAGGCGTCTTCGATCCGGCGCACATTTTCGTCGAAGGAGCCGAAAACGTCGATCAGCTGCTCGACACGTTCTGCATTGATGGTTCGTTCTGTCATTCAATCGCTTCCTTTAGGCTTGCGGGCCGCATACGCGCGATCATTTCCTCGCACCGCAGACTGGCATACAGCCGGATACACCCGCCGGACTGCTCCGTCCGGACAGAGCTGCTCCTGATGCTTCCGGCGATCATATCACGCATGGCATCCGCCTGCACCAGCTCCAGAAGCCTGCCTTCCGCGTCCTGCGCCCGCAATGTTTCTTCTCTTATATCATACTCACAAATTCTTGTAATTGCAATCCCCAAAGGCAAAGAAAACCCGCCGGGGAGCGTCAGAACCCGCGTTTTTGTCTCTTTTTCGTAAAATCCTTCCGGTACGTCCGCGCCGAAAAGCGAAATGCGCCGTCGTCCGACAAGCAGACTGACCGCATAGCGCGGAGCCGTGCGGTTCGTCTTGATCTGCTCCGCCTGCGGTAGGACGCACACGGCCTGCCGGACCGTCTCGGCGTAGATCTCCGCCCGCGCCGCTGTCACCTGCGTTTTAAACCCGAAGTCTGTGTACGCCGATACCAGCAGCTCTCCGCCCGCAACAGCCTGCCCCGGCGCGCAGAGACAGTTCCCGGCCACAGCCTCCACGCGCGTTAAGACGCCCGCACGCGAGGCGATTACATCTGTCGGCACTTTTCGGTCGAGCACCGGAGCCTTGTCTGGCCGTTCCCGCACGACCACGCGCGCACACATACCGCTCTGCTGCACCGTCAGCCACTGCAGCTTCGGAATGCGAAGCAGCATCTGGTTCTTCAACTCCTGCGGCTTGATCGACGGCCCATATGTCCCGAACCCCACGCCAAGCTCCCGCAGCTCCCGCAGGATCTGCGCGCTCGGGACAGCCCCGTTTCCCTCGACTTCGTAGAAAAAAACATATTTCGGCACAACGATCCCCGCTGCGATAGCCGCTGCCAGCAGAATAAGCAGCGCGGGCCGCTTCCGCAGCCCGCCGAACACGGTGGAAAAGCCGCCGCGCTCTATGACCGCACAGTCGCACCCGCCCATGCGCACGAGCTGCGCCGCGCGCGCCTCGTCCCGTCGCAGGATCCAGACCTCGGCGGTAAAGTCGTCCGGTTTTGCGCAGAAATGGAATGCGATGCGCGCCTTTGCCAGCCGCTGCATACACCATTCCGGGCTTGCTCCCGTGATGGACAGCCGAGACACGCCGAGAAAAAACCAGATCACCCGCCACATCCGCGCAGACCTCCCTCACCGTAGGTCAGACAGTCGATCTGCCCGATGATCGTCAGCCGTTCCCGGTGCATCTGCCGGATCTCCAGCCCGCTTCCCACGACGGTCAGGATCCCGATGTTCAGCCCGATCACGATCCGCTCCCGGTTATATTCCAGAATCCCGGTGTGCCGGTCGACCGAGCACTCCCGGAACCCGTTGACCTCCAGATGCGGCAGCCCCGCGGCAATATCCATCGGCAGCCCCAGCCGCACAGATGCAGCGGCCAGATACGAACGCAGTTTTTTCAACCAGCAGCGCCTCCTGTTTTTCGTTTGCTATATGCTTATGCCCAAAAGACTAATTCTTTCCACCGCTGCATAGGTTTTTATCCAGAGGAGGGGAGAGGCATGAGAAAGCTATTTCAGGCGCTTGCGCTTCTTGCGGCGTTCGTTCTGCTCATCGCGCTGCCGCAGGCTGCAGCGGACGGCGTGCGCAGCGCGCTCACGCTCTGCGGGCGGGTGATCCTGCCGTCGCTGTTTCCGTTTTTTGTGTGCAGCAATCTGTTCCTGCTGCTTGGCTATTCCGCACGGCTCTCCGCGCGGTTCGGAGGCGCGGCGGCAAAGCTCCTGCGCCTGCCGCCCGCAGCGGGCAGCGCGTTTCTGCTGGGGCTTCTCGGCGGCTATCCGGCCGGCGCGCAGGCGGCGGGTACGCTTTACGCGCAAGGGGAGCTGTCCGGAGCGAACGCGGAGCGCGCGCTTGCCGTCTGCAATCAGGCGGGGCCGTCGTTCATCTTCGGCGTACTCGGCGGCGCGGTCTTCAAAAGCGCGGCGGCAGGCGCATTTTTGTACGCGGTGCAGATCGTCTCCGCCATGCTCGTCTGCCGTCTGACCGCGAAAAAACAGTACGCGCCCGCCAAAGCCGTCACGAAGCCGCCGCAGCCGGAATCCTTTGCCGCAGCCTTTTCCGAATCGGTGCGCCGCGCGGGGATGAGCGCGATCCAGATCTGTATGTTTATCACGGTTTTTTCCGTGCTCTCCTGCTATTTTCTGCTTGCCGCGGGCCGCTTTCTGCCGCCGGAGGCGCTGCCGCTGGTTCTCGGATCGCTGGAGCTGTCCGCGGGCTGCGCAGCGCTGGCGGACTGCGCGCTTGCGCTTCAATGGAAGCTGTGCATCGCGTCGGCGCTTTTGTCCTTCGGCGGCGTAAGCGTTCTGGCGCAGAGCCGCGCCGCCGTGCAGGAGCACGGCCTGACCGGGAGGCTGCTCCTGCCGTGCAAGGCGCTTCAGGCCGTGCTTTCCTGCACGCTTACGCTCATCGCCGCGCCGCTGCTGCACGCGGAAAGCTGGCCCGCCGCCGCCTTTTCCGGCACGCAAGGCCCGGAAACGGCGGGAGCGGCGTCTTTGCTGCTGTGCTCGGTGAGCCTGCTGCTTTTTCGCAAAAAGTACCATAGCAATTTGCACGGAAAGCGTGTATAATGGGGGCAAACATCAAAGAAAGGCTGCTGCCCCATGCTGTTCCGAAAGAAGATCGACCGCTACTGTACCTATTGCCAGTTCGCGGGGAAAATTGACGATGAAACGATGGTCTGCCAGTTCTGCGGCATCGTCCCCAGCGACCACCGCTGCCGCCGCATCCCCGGCCGCCCCGCCGCCCCCAAACACACCCACGACGACGCGGATTTTTCGCTGTAAGCCCGGCGGATTCGGATGCGCCTTCCCGCTTCCTTGTAGGGGCGGACGACTCTGTCCGCCCTGTTTGTCCGCCCGCCCCTACCAACTGCGCCCCCACGGAGAAAATCCTCACTGATTTTCTCCATTTTTTTCTGCAAACCCGTTGCAAAGAGGGCATTTCCCATGTACAATAAATTCAGGTAGTATTTGCTAAAAACGAGAAGAAAGAGGGAGTTACCATGAAAAAGCAGTCTGGATTCCGCCGCCTCACCGCCCTTGCACTCGCCCTGTGCATGCTGGCTGCCCTGACGTCGGAGATCTTCGCGGCGGATATCGTCGCTTCCGGCTATTGCGGCGGAGAAGGGGACGGAACAAACCTGACTTGGACGCTGGATTCCGATGGACTCTTGACGGTCAATGGAAAGGGAAAGATGAAGTCCTCATCATCTGGATACCCTTGGGGTGCAAAGAAAGACGCTATAAAAGAAGTTGTATGCAGCAACGGAGTGGAGAGCATTGGAAGATATGCGTTTCAAAATTGTGATAATCTTACAAGCATCACAATACCAGAAAGTATGACGCGTATTGAAGAACGTGCTGTTTCGAATTGCAGTAGCCTTGAGGACATCATATTTCAAAATTCAAGTAGTATAACTTATATTGGGAAAAGTGCGTTTGCGAGTTGTACAAGTTTGACGAGTGTTCAAATTCCAGATGGGTTAAAATCGATCGAAGAAAGCACATTTTCTAATTGTACGAATCTAAAGAGCGTTGTAATTCCATTTGGTGTGGAAAAAATCTCCTCTTTCGCTTTTTTACGTTGTAGCAGTTTGACGGAAATCATTATCCCAAATAGTGTAACAACGGTTGGAAAACAGGTTTTTGCAGACTGTAGCAATTTAAAAAGTGTTTCTCTTTCTGATGAAGTAAAAACAATTACTCAGAGTATGTTTAATGGCTGCAAAAAGCTGGAACATGTTGCGCTTCCCAGTAAATTAACGAATATCAGAAATCATGCATTTTATGAATGCGAAGCACTTACAAATATCACAATTCCTGTTGGTGTTACAAGTATTGAAGGAACTGCCTTTTCGTATTGCAGAAGTATGAAAAAAATCTGCTTTATGGGGGATTGCACATGGATAGAACCATCTGCATTTTCTTACTGTAATCGCGACTTTACGATTTACTATATATTGGGGACAAACGGCTGGACGGACAGCAGCGCATACGATGCAGCGGCGGGCACATGGAACGGGTATCCGCTGAAAACATGGGATGGAAAAACAATTCCGGAAGAAACAAAAATTTCTGTACCAACGGGAAAATACTGTATTCGAGCCATTGACGAATCTGGAAATCCTGTCAGTGATGCGACGGTGTGGTGGAACGGCAGCAGAGCAGTCACGGATGAAAATGGTGATGCGTTCGTCGATCTGACCACGGCCGGAGAGCCTGTGATTCGGGTCGTCAAGAGCGGATATATTGAGTGGACGAATAAAAACAGCAACTGGAAAAAGAGTGATACACGCTTCGAACAAGTAATTCTCTACCCCGAAAGCTATGGTAAATTGAAACTCAAATATGCAAAGATATCTGACATACTTGATACGAATCTGGTGATCCAGACGAAGGTTCTGAATCTGCGCAACGACGGGGCCCTGATCGGTGACCTGAATTCGGGATATTTTGACCTTTCCTGCGCGGCCACGGATACGTCGGCCGTGACAGGCTATGCAGTCTATCAGAATAAAAGGGAAATCGCAAAATCCACAGACGGAAATTTCCAGAAGCTTGACGTCAGAGACTTCGTAGAGGGTGGTGGCTGCTTTGTCCGTGTGACCGGTGCAAATGGACAGACGATGGATACGCGCATTAATCTGCAATTTGCGAAAAATTCTGTCAACGAGGATTTCAAATTTGAACTCAAAGGAAAGAAAATCAGCTTTGCTGTAAGTGACGATATTCCGTATATTGGAGGCACTACGCTTTCTTTCGATATGCCGCTGAACGCGCCTGTATTTGTGTCCGCGACGCAAGACAAGCTACAGTTTGGAATAAATTTTGTTTCAAAGAAGCTGGAGGGAAACAGCGCGAAGACTGAAGCAGAGCAGTTGGAAGAGTATAAAGATACGATTGCAAAGATTATCACTTACGGAATCGTAAAAGAAACAGACAAAAAATTGCTCAAAAATTTTATGAAGCAGAGCAATAAAACGACTTTTTTTAAGACATGCGACGTTATGGTTTGCGGCTATGCTGAAGCGGATATTGGCAGCAAGACGGCTTCCGGCAATATCGTAGTAATTATAGATGTGGAAGCCTTTAAGCACAGCTACAATACAGTGATGATCATTCCGGTCACACTACAGATTGATGTAAAACTTGCACTTGAAACGGCCGGTTCGATCAGCTATCGGTTTAATACAGAAACATGGAACGGCAATATCAGCATGAAGCCCTCAATTAAGCTAACGCCATTTTTGGGCGTCGGCGCAAGCGGTGTGTGCGGCCTTGGTGGGTATGGACAAGCAGATTTGGCTGCAAAGTGGAACATACTTGGGACAAGCAGTGGCTTTTTGCAGACTGTTGATCTGACGGGTGAGCTTGGCATAAAGGGATACATCGGCCCATTGGAAGCCCATAAACCCTTCGCCCACCAAACTTGGCACCTATACACCGCCAATTCCGTAAAATCCCAATCCCTGCTGTCTGATGCAGCGTGGGATGCGGCACCGGAGGCTTCTGCGTATGCCCCGTCTGACCTCAGCTATCTTGCGGCGGAATCCGACTGGGCCCCGGCTGCCGTGCGGACCTACGCTGTCCGCGCCGCGCAGCTGAAAGCGTCGTATCAGACGTTGCTGCAAAATACATACCGCAACGCCCAGCCCGTCATGATCTCGGACGGGAGCGCGCTCTACGCGGCCTTTGTGCGCGCGGATGCGGATACCGGCGTGCGCTATATCGCGCTGACGAAATTTGACGGGACAAGCTGGAGTGAACCCGTGCGTGCCGATGCGGGTGCGATTCTGGACGATGCGCCGCAGCTTTGCACAGACGGCCAGACGCTCTGGCTCGCCTACGCCCGCACGACGCAGGAGCCCGGCGATTCCCTCGTCGCCTATGCCAAGCACCAGAATATCGTGGTCGGCACGGTCGACAAAAGCACGCTTGCGTTCACCGCGCAGAAAACCTATCAATCCAACGAGTATATGCACCTGCCCACGCTCTCCTGCGTGAACGGAACGCCCGTCCTCGCGTGGGTGGAATCTGCGGTCACGGATGAAGAAAGCGTTGTGAACCCCGCCGCCAGTACGGTCTATACAGCGGAATATCGCGGCGGCGCATGGCTTGACGCGCGCAAAGCAGCGGACGCCGCAGGTATTGGCTCTATCTGCATCGGCGCGCAGAACGCGCCCGCCGCCGCCTATACCTCTGACGGCAAGCTCTATTGCGGCAGCCAACTGCTGGCCGAGAACGTGACCGGCCGGGCCGTATACGGCAGACTGCCCGGCACGACGGCGGACTCCTTTATCTGGAATGCCGACGGCGCGCTGCACGACGAAGCGGGGAACACAGTCCCGGTCGAAGGCCTGGGCCGCGACTTCGTGATCGTCGGCGACAGCATCTATTTTAACCAGTCCAACGGCGCAAACGCCAATCTGGCCGCGCTGCATTATGACGCTGTAAACGACCATTGGAGTGCACCGATCCTCTTGATCGGCGACGAGCAGTATCTGGAAAACCTGAACGCCGCAGAGCTGAACGGTAAGACCTACGCTCTCGGTATGCACACGACCGTGACGATCACCGCGGATGATGTAGACGACACAAAAGATCTCGTCTGGACGCAGATCCTGCCCGTCAGCGACCTGAAGCTCTCCGACGTCAGCTTTGACGCCGACGCGCTTGTTCCGGGCGAAACGCTTCCCGTTACGTTCACCGTCACCAACTCCGGCGACCACACGGTCAGCAGTCTCACGCTCACCGCGGATGGCGTGAGCACGGCGCAGGACTGCCAGCTCCTTCCGGGCGAAAGTGGGGAATTCACCGTCAATATCACCTGTCCGTCGGAGAAGCGGACGGTCGCCTTTGCGGTGCAGGAGTCCGGACAGGACGACTACACGCCGGAGGACAACACTGCCGCCTGCACCGTCGGCAGCGCAGACGCGGAGGTCGAGCTTGCGCTGCTACAGATCGGCAGCCGCAAATTCCTGCAGGCCGTCGTCGTCAACCGCGGTCTGGAACCGGCCAGCGGCAGCGTCCTGTTCACCGGCCCGGATGGCGAACTCCTCGCCGAGCGCACCTTCCAGAACCTGACCTACGGCGGCACGGTCATCGCCGAATTCGAGCCGGAGTCCTTCTCCGACCTGTACGGCGAGGATGTGACAGCCACCGTCACGCTCCAGCAGGACGAGCCGAACACCATGAACAACACCGATTCCGTCCCGGTCTTGCTCACTTCGACCGAAATTCTCTCAGCCCAGCGCACCGGAACCGCTGTCACAGCAGAGATCGCCTGCATGCAGGACGGTGCGCGCGCCATCTGTGCGTTCTACGCGGCGGACGGACGGCTGCTGCGCACGGTGATCCAGCCGCTCGAGTCCGGGAAAATCAACAGCCTGACCTTCCAGATCGATTCCAACGCCGCGCAGGCAAAGCTGTTCGTTCTGGACGCGAAAAACGCCCCCGCAGCAGCCGGAAAAACCGTCCAGCTGAACGGCTGACGGCCTGCTTCAAGATTTTAACCGCGCCGGAAGGAAAATCCCTTCCGGCGCGGTTTCGTGTATTTACAAAAATTCCGGTCAATGCTATACTATACAAATTGATTGAAACGCTTTTCTGAAAGGAACGGTATCTATGGGTCTGCCTGCGAAGCTGGTGCGCGCACAGCTCAATTTCTTTAAACCCTTTGTCGCCAACTGCTCTCTGGAGATCACCCGGAAGGGACAGGACAAGCTCGGCGAGCTGATGGAGGCTATCCACCGGCGCGACGTGATCGTCCGCGACCATGACTTCGGCCCGTTTCAGGGCGCGTGGATCATGCCCAAGGACGAGCGGCGGCAGGGCGTTGTGCTCTATCTGCACGGCGGCGGCTACACCTGCGGCAATCTGGACTATGCCAAGGGCTTCGCGGCCACGCTTTCAGACGAGTGCGGTGTGCGCGTGTTCTGCGCAGCCTACCGTCTGGCCCCGGAGGACCGCTTTCCGGCTGCGCTGGACGACGCGGTCGTGAGCTATCAGTATCTGCTCTCCAAGGGCTATCCCGCCAGCCAGATCCTGCTCTGCGGCGAGTCCGCCAGCGGCGGACTTATTTAC
>OHKK01000687.1_pt1 | contig 15810 bp, 19 predicted proteins | sample 1568811 | NCBI WGS metagenome assembly OHKK01 (sample SAMEA3879568, study PRJEB24766) | human gut metagenome | biome: human-associated habitat; feature: feces | place: USA | collected 1985/1987
TATTTTATTCCCATAGTAGTATTAATAATTATAATATATGGCATATATAAAAAAGTAGATATCTTTAATACCTTTATAGAAGGAGTAAAAGAAGGTATGAAGATAAGTATAAATTTATTTCCTACTATCTTTACTTTAATAATAGCCATATCTTTATTAGTAGATAGCAATTTTATAACATTATTAACTAAATTATTAAATCCTATTTTTAATAAAATAAACTTTCCTACAGAAGTACTACCACTTGCTATTCTAAGACCAATATCAGGATCTAGTTCTTTAATCATATTAGATAGTATTATAGCTAAGTATGGAGCAGATTCTTTTATAGGTATATTATCCTCAGTAATGCAAGGATCTACTGATACTACTATTTATATTATTGGTATGTATTTTGCTAGTATTGGTATTAAGAAAATAAGATATTCTTTAGCAGTTGGTTTATTAGCAGATCTTTTAAGTATAATAATAAGTTTATTAGTAGTAACTATATATTTTAGTTAATCCCCTTCAACTTTAAGTAAACTTAAATTTTCCGTGGTATAATAGAGCCTTTGGGTCTCTATTATAAAAATTTATTTATAAAATTATTAAATATTATTGAAATAAGTGTCAAATTATGGTAGAATCAAATTATAAAGTAAGAGATAAAAATATTTACGAAAAAGATCAAATAATTCAAGGAGGCCTCCACTATGAAAAATATGTTATTAGGAAACATTAACCAGAAGTTAATAAGGTGGGTCAAAACTAGTTTAAATAAATTAAATAATAATATAGATAAAGACTATGAAACAACTAATAGAAATATTAGTAGTTTTTCATAGCCTTTTTTTGTGAGGTGGAGTATGAAAAAGGTAAGTATTAAAACATTTTATTTATTAGGAGTAGTATCAATAGGGTTAATAGGACTAGCCATAGGTTCTACTTATGCTATGTTTACTGCTAGTGCTGAAATAAGTAATCCCATTACCATAAGTTCTAATTTAACTAGTAATGATGATGTAATGGAAACCTTTGAAGTAGAAATAGAACCATATAAAACATTAAACCAAAGAATAATTATAAATAGTGGTGCTGTATCGAATGTCAATTATGGCATCTGGTATATAAATAATATTACTGATGTAGATATGGGAATATTATCTACTAGTACTAAAACAACAGGGACTATAAAAAATGCTAACACTAGTGTTACAAGTAATATTGTCTTAAGAAACAATAGTTCAGAAAAGAAAACAGTTACTGTAGGTATAGCATCAAGTAAAAATAGTGTTGTTTTAGCAAGTAATATGACTTTAGTACCTCAAACAGTATTAGGAGAAAGAACTATAAATACCAATGCCGCAACATATATAACTAAATTATATAGTACTACCGAAAAAAGTACAGTATCTAATAATAGTATAACTTATAATACATCTCCATCACAATTATTAATAAATGACCGAAAAGGTAGCAGTTCTACAGGTATAAATGCCGGAAATATAAGATATTATGGATCAAATCCCGATAACTATGTATACTTTAATTGTTCAAATTATAATAGTCCTACATCATCTACTTGTGAGTTATAGAGAATAATTGGAGTTTTTGATGGCAAACTAAAGTTAATTAGAAATAGTCAGATAGGAGAATATTCATGGGATAATAAAGATACAACTACTGGTGCAGAATCAGCTTATGGTAAAAATGATTGGACAGATGCCAGACTAATGAAACTATTAAATCCTGGATATAGTTCAGAGTCAACTGGAGGCAGTTTATACTATAATTCAAAAAGTGGTAATTGTTATGCAGGACAAAACAATGCTACTAAAGCATGTAATTTTACTAGTACAGGAATCAAAAATGATACCACGAAAAACATGATATCTGACACAACATATTATTTAGGAGGATACACTACTAATGCAGTATATCCAAATGAATCATATGCAAATGAAAGAGGAACATCAGTACATACTGGTAGACCAACAACATGGCAAGGCAAGATAGCACTAGCTTATCCAAGTGACTATGGCTATGCCGTAGACTTAGGAAAGTGCCTTAATAAACAACTTAATGCTTATAATGAAAGTACTTGTACATCAAACAATTGGATGAAATCTATAATAGCTCCAAATTATGGTTGGCTATTAACTCATCGCTCTGATACTGCCTCACAAGTATGGCGTGTTGAATCGACAGGTTTTGTTAACTTTTATGTTTATGCCTATAGTTCACGTGGTGTTATGCCAGTCGTTTATCTAAATTCTGATACAATATTTACAACAGGTGAAGGTACTAAAGATAGTCCATATAAAATAAAGTCAAAAAATTTGGCGGCACATATTACAAGTCTATATGAATCTTCATCAAAAACATCAGTAACAAATAATAGTATAACTTACAAGTATGATAAAACAAATAAACTTATGAAAGATGTTGCTGGTAACACTCGTTATTATGGTGCGTCACCAAATAATTATATTTATTTTAACTGTTCTAATTACGCAAATCAATCATCATCAACATGTGAAATATGGCGAATAATAGGTGTTTTTAATGGAAAAGTAAAACTAATAAGAAATAGTAAAATAGGAGAATATTCATGGGATAACAAGAATGTATCAACCGGAGCGGAATCAGCCTATGGTAAAAATGATTGGACAAGTGCTAGATTAATGAAACTATTAAATCCAGGGTATAGTTCAGAGTCAACTGGAGGCAGTTTATACTATAATGCTAAAAGTGGTAATTGTTATTCAGGCCAAAACAATATTACGACAGCATGTAATTTTACAAGTACAGGAATAAAGAATCCTGAAACAAGAAACTTAATATCTGACACAACATATTATCTTGGAGGATATAGTACTAGTTCATTATATTCAAATCAAATTTATGAGTACGAAAGAGGGACAACAGTCTATACCGGAAGGCCAACAACATGGAAAGGAAAAGTGGCTCTAGCATATCCAAGTGATTATGGTTATGCAGTAGATTTTGAAAAATGTAGTAAACAACTAGGTAGTTACAGTGATAGCACATGTACCTCAAATAATTGGTTAAAACCAATAATAACAACATCAAGATATAATTGGCTATTAAATCCATACTCTAAAAATTCTTATGATGCATATGGTATTGATACAGCAGGTAAGGTTCATTATCTAGATGTTAGTGTTCATATAGCTTTTGGAGTTGTACCAGTTATTCATTTAGATCCTAAATTGTCAATAAAATCAGGTGATGGTTCAAGTTCAAAACCATATCAATTATCAACAAGTTAATATTTTAATAATAATAAATAAAGTAAGGTCAATAAATACAATATTGGCCTTATCTTTATACAAAAACTAAACAATAATACTTCCATATATCAAATAATAACATAAATTATTATAGGGAGGAATATATATGAAAAATCCTTATAATAAAATAAATAAAGATATGGAATGTTTGAAAAATAAGAATTGTATTCCAATAATCATTGGACCAACAGGACTTCGTGGAAGAGATGGTAAAGATGGAGTAGCGGATACTATCAAAATAGGAAATACCACTACTGGAGAATCTGGAAGACCTGATATGGTATTTGATAACAAAATAGAAAATACACATATATTAGATTTTGTTAAACCAAAAGGACAACCTGGAAAAGAAGGACTAATAAAATCAGCATATTTAGTAACTTTTAATGATGAAACACATCCTAATGGAATAGAAGTAAATCCTAATAATAATATACCACTAGAAAGACTAGAATTAGATGTTAGTAATATCATTCTATTAGATAGCACTAATAATCTAATAAAATTTAATATTCCAGGTTATTACAAAATAACATTTATTGTAAACGCCTATCCAGAAGTACATACCACTGATTATGATCCTACTAAAGATATAGTGGCCATAGGTTTTAGAGAAACAGGAACTGATCATATTTATGTAGGAATAAGTTCATTTATCTATAATGGTGAAGCAGGATTAGTTACATCAACTGGTATAATCTCAGTAGTAGATACAGCCGTTACATATGAACTAGCTAATATAGGTAATTATCCAATATATTTAGATTCACCATTACAAGCTAATATAAAAACAAAATCATATTTTGCTAATCCATTAGTGGTTTTAACTATTGATTATTTAGGAAGGCCTGATTTATAATGAATAAATATAAAATATGTATATATGCCATATGTAAGAATGAAGAAAAATATATTGATACTTGGTATAATAGTGTCAAAGAAGCTGATAAAATATTTATATTAGATACAGGTAGTACAGATAATACTTTTAATCTATTAAAAGATAAAGAAAAGGTAACAATAAAAAAAGAAATAATATCACCATGGCGTTTTGATGTAGCAAGAAATAAATCATTAGATATGGTAGATAAAGATACCGATATATGTATATGTATAGATTTAGATGAAATATTATTACCTGGATGGAGAAAAATACTTGAACAAAATTGGAAAGAAGATACAACAAGAGTATACTATACATATAATTGGAAATTGGATAATAATAATAGACCATTAGTAACTTTTTATACTGATAAAATACATAAACGTAATGGTTATAAATGGACTCATCCAGTCCATGAAGTATTAACACCATTGATAATAGAACATAAAATAATAATAAAAGACATAATATTAAATCACTATCCTGATTTAAATAAAAGTAGAAGTAATTATTTACCATTACTAGAAATGTCAGTTAAAGAATCTCCTAATGATGATAGAAATATGCATTATCTAGGTAGAGAATATATGTACCATCAAAAATACAATGAAGCCATTGATATATTAATAAAACATCTAAATTTAAAAACAGCAACCTGGAAAGATGAACGAGCTGCTTCTATGCGTTTTATTGGTAGATGTTATAATTATTTAGAAAGATATGATGAAGCTATACTATGGTATAAAAAAGCAATAAAAGAAGCCCCTTATTTAAGAGATCCTTATGTAGAATTAGCACTTTTATATCATAAACTAAATAAAAATAATAAAGTAATATATTATACCAATAAAGCATTAAGTATTAAAAATAAAGATATGACCTATATAAATGAAATATTTAGTTGGGATAATACTATCTATGATATTAGAAGTATAGCCTTTTATAACATAGGTAAATATAAAGCATCTCTAAAGAATATAAATATAGCAATTAGTATGGATAAAACAAATAAAAGACTTATAAATAATAAAAAAATAATAGAGAGAAATATTTAAAATTCTCTCTATTTCAATTTACATTTAAAAGTATTCATAGTATAATTATAGAGGATGTAAAAGAGGTGTAGTATGGCAAATAAGAGAAGAAGAAAAAGAAAACTAAAACCATTTACTAAAGTATTAATGGTATTAATACCATGCTTTGTAGTAGTAGGAGTAATCTACGGTATTGATATAAATAAAACAAATGATAATAAAACTCCAGATATTAAATTAGATACCCAGATAAATAATGATAATATAGTTAAAGATAGTAATACTCAAGATAATAATACTAGTATAGATGAAACAGAAGTAGATCCAAACGATATTTATGGAATATTAGAAAGTATAGCAAAAACAGATTATCGTTATAAAGAAGTATTAGCAAATAAAGAAATATATCCTGAAAAATTATTAGAAATGCTATCTCGTAACAAAGATATGATAAGTTATATGTATGACTTTGAAGATAAAAAGGGTCATATTTATATCGATAATATTGGTAAAGTAACCAAAGGAGAATATCCATTACTATTACAATATGATAAAAAATGGGGTTATGGTATTTATGGTGATAACGTTATAGCAATAAATGGTTGTGGTCCAACCTCTCTTGCTATGGTAGTAGCGGGCCTAACAGGTAAGAATGATACAACTCCTTATGATATAGCTAAATACTCATATGAAAAAGGTTATTATACCGAAGAGTGGGGGACTAAATGGGATTTAATGTCAATTGGTATAGAACCATTTGGTATAATTGGTAAAAAGATAGTTTTATCCAAACAAAATTTATATAATGAATTAAATAATGGTCATCCCCTAATAGCAAGTATGCGACCAGGAGACTTTACAACAGTAGGGCACTTTATAGTATTAACAGGTATTAAAGATGATAAAATAATCGTAAACGACCCCAATAGTAGAGAAAGAAGTGCTAAGTTATGGGAATATGATGTAATAGCTCCTCAAATAAAAGGATTATGGACTTATAGTTTAGCAAGTTAAAAGAACTAGAATCATCTAGTTCTTTTATCATAATATAAGCATATAGTAATAACTAATATATAATAGATATGGTTGATATCTTGTTTTTAGACCTTAGGCTAAAGAAAGCACTGAAAAACTTAAGTTTACTTAAGGTTGAAAGTGAACAAAAAAAGAGTCTATATAATATAGAACCCAAAAACATCATAAATGGAGGACGTAGTCGGATTTGAACCAACGCTCAGGGAGTTGCAGTCCCGTGCCTTACCACTTGGCTATACGTCCAAAGAACATACTAATTATATCAAAAAATATAACCCTTTTCAATATATTTTATGAAAAAAAATAAAAAAAGTACAAAAATAGATGAAAAAAAATCAAAGTTATAGTATAATAGATGTACTTTGAAAGGGGAAGTATATAAAATGGAAAGATTGCAGAAAAGAATAGCAACATCAGGTTATTGTTCAAGAAGAAAAGCCGAAGAACTAATACAAAAAGAATTAGTAGAAGTAAATGGAGAAGTAATAACAAAATTAGGAACAACAGTTAAACCTGGAGATATCATAACAGTAGAGGGAAATATTTTAGATAATAGCAAAGCTTATGAATATTATTTATTAAATAAACCAAAAGGAGTAGTAACCACTACTAACGATGAAAAAGGAAGAAATACAGTTATAGATTTAATTGAAACAAATACAAGAATATATCCCGTAGGAAGATTAGACTATGATACAACCGGAGCCTTAATATTAACTAATGATGGTAACTTAGCAAACTTATTAATGAGACCAGATTCACAAGTAGATAAAACTTACATAGCTAAAGTAAAAGGAATAGTTCAAATACCCGATATTCAAAAATTAAGAAATGGTATCATTATAGATGGAGTAAAAACAAAAAAAGCAAGTGTTAGACTAAAGAGTGTTGATAAAAAGAAAGAAACATCAACAGTAGTATTAACAATCCATGAAGGAAAGAATCATCAAATAAAAAAAATGTTTGAAAGTTTAGGCTATAAAGTAATTAAATTAAGAAGAGAAAAAATAGCTTTTCTAGATTTAAAAGGTTTAATGCCTGGAGAATATCGTAATTTAAGTATTAAAGAAGTAAAAGTATTATATAGTTTATGCAAAAAATAAGGTGGTAAAACATGAATCTAAGTATAATAGAAACAAATGAAAACGAAATAAGAAGTATAGATGACATCATATTAGTAAATGTAAAAGAAATAAAAATATTAAAAAATAAAACAAAAAGAGAAATAATAGAATTTATGTATGATGAAAACAAACTAACAAAATCATTTAACATTATAAGCAAATTAGAAGAAGATATTAAAAGTAGTATTTTTGGTAACCTAACTATAGAAGAATTAAAAAGCAAATTAGAAGAAGAAGAAATATTATTATTTTCAATAATAATGAGTCTAGTAAGACATTATAAAAAAAGTTATCAAGCACTAAATAATACTATTAAAGGAGTATATATAGAATGTAATAAAGAAAGCTTTTTAGATACAGTTTATCTAGCAAAGAATTACAATGTAAAAACTACTATAAAATGTCGAGATATGTCCTTAAAAGAATATAGTGAAATATTAAAAGATATAGATTTAAAAAATCTAAATATAACAGTAGACTATCAAGAAGAGAATACTCCTATTAAAATAGAAGAACTATATAAATTATCTTTACTAGTAAGTCAAGTAGCGGATTCAATAAGTAAATACAATTTATCTGATTTAGAAAAAATAATGTATGTATATGATATAGTAAAATATCGTATTTATAATAAAGACAAAACAAATTATTCAAATAATAGAGATCTAGATAAAGTAATAAATAGTAATACAATAGTATGTTCAGGATATAGTAATTTATTTAATGCTATTTTAAATTCATTAAATATTAAAACTATGCCTATAATATCATATGAAGCCAAGCATCAGAGAAGTATAGTCTATATAAATGATTCCAAATATAACATTGATGGAGTATATGCCTTTGATCCAACTTGGGATTGCCGAAAGAACGAAGAAGAAAAGTTTTACATATCCAAATATACCTATTTTATGATGCCTTTACAGCGTGCTAAAAAAACAGCCTATGATAACATATCACAGTTATTAGAAGAAGACATTGATAAAGTAATAAAATCATTATATGATGCTAAATCTAGTAAAGAAGAATTTATTAAAAGTATAGAAGTACTAAAAGGCTTAGAAAATTTATGTAATTTTATAAATATTAATACCAATGATGAATTCAATGATAAAGAATATATTATACTTAAAAGCCATCCTAAATTGATAGAAAAATATAATTCAAAAGAAATATCAAATTTAGATTTCTTTAAATTACTATACCAAGTTAGAAGAATAGAATATAATAATTTAATGATAGAGGATATAGACATAAATGATTTAATTGACACTGTTGAAATAAGAACCATTAATATTAATAAAACAAAGAGTAAAAATGAAATAACACTAAAAGATTTATTACTACTATTAAGTATTCGTGATAAAATTATTCAAGAAATTGAAGAAGCAATACCATCTATTGAAAAAGAAATAACCCCAAATAGTATAGGTATAGAAAGAGATATTACTAATATAAAGTTAATTAAAACATTAAAAAAAATACAAGAAAGCAAAGAGAAAGTTAAATAAAAATATAACTTTCTCTTTTAAATATAAGAGTTGTATTTCCTTATATAATTTTTTTCTTTTTTTTCTAAAAATATTTACATGAAAGTTAATATGTGATATGATTATTTCAGAATTAAATATTAATATAAAAATAGTAGGTGACACATATGAAAAAGAAAATAATAATAGTATTAAGTATCTTATTAGTGGTTATATTAATAGTTATCTTGTGTAGTAATAATAACGAAAAAACTATTAAAACCGATGGTATTTATAATATAAATGTAAATGGTGATTCATCAGTTACTATTCCTTCAAAACAAACTAAAACTTCTTTAAAATAAATAATAAAAGTAAAAAAGATACGAATTATAAAATAGGATATATTGGTAACAATGTTAAAATAACATATGATTCTAAAGACTCTGATCCACTAGAAGGAAATATCGAAAAAGAAAGTATGAAATATATCAAATTAAAAATAGAAAATACCAGTATAGATACCACTACTGTTACATTATATTCAATATTAGAAAATAGTACTGATACCTTACCAGAAGGAATAAAAATAATATCAGAAGAATAGAAAGAGAGCCGAACAAATATGAAGAAAAAACATCTAATAATAGTAGGAACTATTATAATAAGTGCCATAGTTATATTAGGATTATATCAAACCTTTGCTCTAAGTGGAGACATAACTAAAGATACAAGTGGTTATTATAATGTTACCGTAAACGATGGGACTACTGTTAATGTACCTGCAAATAGTAGCAAAACAGTATATTATAAACTAACCAATACCAATAAAGGAACAGTTAAGTATGGTGTAGGTTATAATGGTTCTAACATAACAGTAAAATATTACCATGACACTCAAGACCCAGTAACTGGAACAGTAGATTATGGTAAAAGTAAATTTATAAAATTGTACATTCAAAATACTGGAAGTACTGCCACTACTGCAACATTATCTACAATCTTAGGCTATGAAAAAGGTGGAGATTTAATAGTACCATCAGGATATACCCTTGTAAACGAAAAAAAAGCGCTTTCCTCAAAAGAAGTATTACAAAGATTAGGCTTATCATATTCAAAAGAAACTCCTAACTTTAGTCTTACAAGTGCTGAAAACGGAACAAATGGCATATATGCTGCTGAAGATGATTTAGGAACAAGTTATTATTTTAGAGGAAATGTAACAAATAACTATGTAAATTTTGCGGGCAAAACATGGAGAATAATAAGAATAAATGGTGATGGAACAATAAGAATGATATATGATTCACTATCCGAAGGACAACGAGATCCGACTCTTCTTGTAAATAGTTCTGATTTTACGGCTCATGTTGATGATAACGCATATGTGGGATATATGTATGGAACCGCAGGTTCTTCTACATATGAAAGTACGCATTCAAATAGTACTAATAGTCTTATAAAAAATGCTGTAGACCAGTGGTATGATAAAAATATAGTAAATACTGGATATGAAGACTATGTTGCTGATGCCATATATTGTAACGATCGTAGTGTATATGAAGGAACAGGAATAGGAACTGCAGAAACAACATACATGCCAGGAAACAGATTATTAAGTAGTACTCCAACATTAAAGTGTGTTAACAAAAATGATAGATTTACAAAAAGTACTACACTAGGAAATGGAAAACTAACAAAGAAAGTAGGCGTAGTGACTGTTGATGAAGTTATGTATTCTGGAGCAACTTCCAGTGAAAGCAATGCATATTATTTATATGAAATTCTTAATGATTCTAGTAATGGAAGTTGGACAATGAGTCCAATGGCCTTTTCTAACGGTGGTATTTATAGTCCATGCGTATTAAATGGCGCCATTTACGTTAATCCTGATATCTGTTACTTTACTAGCAATTATGCTGTTCCCGTAATATCTATTAAAGGAGATGCAATAATAAGTGGAACAGGAACATCAAATAATCCATTTAAGGTAGAATAATAAAAGAGAGCATACATAATGTATACTTTCTTTTATATCATGTATAAAGAATTATCATCTTGATATATATTTGAAGAATTACCTATCTTTTGTTCTAATAATTTAACTCTATTTTCTAGATTAGATATTCTATTATTAATTTCAAATATAGGATTATTTTGATTCATATTCATTTGTGGTAACATACCATTATTTAACATAGCCCCAGGAGGCATTTGATAGCCGTAGTTGGCATAAGCCATATTACCAGGAAAATTTTGATAATAACCTCCATACATCATATCTCTTTCTGTCATAATTTATTCCTTTCTTTCTACTTTATTATATGCAAAACATAAAAATAGTGATATAATACTAAGTAGGTGAAATTATGAGATTAAAAAACATTAAAGGAGCAAGTGAAAAAATACTTGAAGGAAAATACTTTATAAGTAATCCAAAAGATTATCGAGGAAAGTGGAATAAATTATTTAATAATAATAATCCTATCTATATAGAAATAGGTATGGGTAAAGGAAATTTTATCATAAAGAATGCCATAGCTAATCCTAATATAAACTATATAGGAATAGAAATGTATGATTCAGTTATCTTAAGAGCAGTAGAAAAAACAAACGAATTAGAATTAAATAACTTATATTTAATTCGTATGGATGCACGTTTAATTGAAGAAGTATTTGATAAAGAAATAGATTTAATATACTTAAACTTTTCCGATCCATGGCCAAAAGAAAGACATACTAAGAGAAGACTTACTAGTCCTAGATTTCTAGCTAGATATGATAGTATATTTAAAGATAAGAAACATATTATAATGAAGACTGATAATATAGATTTATTCAATTATTCAGTAGAATCATTAAAAGAATATGGATATAATATAAATGATATAAGTAATGATTTACATAGTTATAAAGATAATATCATTACTACAGAATATGAAGATAAGTTTACTAGTAAAGGAATCAAAATAAATTATTTTGATGCTAGTAAGAATTAGGAGGTATATATGAAAGTATTTAATAAATTAGATATAAATCCCACGAATATGAACCTATATATGGAGGCAGTAACTCATTCATCATTTACTAATGAGAATCCTAATTATCCAGATTATGAAAGATTAGAGTTTCTAGGAGATGCCGTATTAGAAATAATCATAAGTGAATATTTATATAAAGAAAGACATTTAGAAGAAGGAACAATGACTAGAATGAGAGCTTCTTATGTATGTGAAGAAGCATGTGCTACATATGCAAAAGAAATAGGATTAGACTTAGATATAAGAGTAGGAACAGGTGAAGAAATAAATCAAACCATTTTAGCAGATGTCTTTGAAGCCTTTGTAGCAGCTCTTTATCTAGATCAAGGGTTTGAATTTACTAGAAGTTTTGTATTAAATATAATTTTAAAATATATTGAAAAAGAAGTAGATTTCTTACATGATTATAAAAGTACATTACAAGAACTAGCACAAACAGTAAAAAAATCAATTATCTATGAAGTAGTAGATGAAGAAGGCCCTGCTCATAATAAAAAATTTACTTCCATAGTTAAAGTAGATGGAATCATTATGGGAAGAGGAACTGCTGGTAGTAAGAAAGCATCAGAACAAGAAGCCGCTAAAGATGCATTAAGTAAAAGAGCAGGTATAAAGTAGGAGGAAAAATGAAAATAACAAAAGTAGTAGTAGGATTATTAGAAGAAAATTGTTATGTCTTAGAAAAAGATAAACAAGTCATAGTAGTAGATCCAGGGGATGAATACGAAAGAATAAAGAAAGTAATAGGCCATAAAAAAGTAGCAGGAGTCTTAATAACTCATAATCATTTTGATCATGTTGGGGCTTTAGAAGAATTTGACCCAAGTCTAGTATACAAATATGATAATTTAGAAGAAGGGGAACATACTATAGGACCATTTAATTTTGAAGTAATATATACTCCTGGTCATACTAAAGATTCGGTAAGTTATTATTTCAAAGAAGATAATATTTTATTTGATGGTGACTTTGTCTTCTGTTTAGGTATTGGTAGATGTGATTTAGATGATGGTGACTATAAAGAAATGATGCGTAGTATCGAAAAAATAAAAAAATATCCTAAAGATATGACAATATGTCCAGGACATGGTAATCATACAACATTAGCGTATGAGATGGAAAGAAGCTTATATTTCAAAAGAGGAAATAATGAATAAAGTAGTAGAATTACTTATAAAAAATAATAAAACCATTAGTACTATGGAATCATGTACCGGAGGAGCTCTAGTAAATGCTATTACTAATATACCAGGAGCAAGTGAAGTACTTAAATTTAGTGCTATAACATATTCTAATGAATATAAAATAAAACTAGGGGTAGATAGTAAAATAATTGATAAATATACCGTATATTCAATAGAAACAGCAGATGAAATGAGCAAGGTAATTAGTAATTATACCAATTCCAATTATGGAGTAGGAATAACTGGAAAACTTAGTAGGCCAGATATAAATAATCCTTATGGAGAAGATAATTTGGTATTTATAAGTATCTATAACAAAGATAATAATAAATATTATCATAAAGAAATAAAAGTAGATAAAATAACTAGAGAAGAAAATAAAAATATCGTTATAGAAGAAATAATAACCATGTTAGTTAATATAATTAATTAGGTGAGAATATGAAGAAAGTAATTATAGGCATACTTGGTACTAGTGAATATATGAAGACCAATGATGCCTTTTATGATGTATATAAATATAGTAATAATTATATCAAGAAAATAGTAGAAAATGATGCCGTGCCACTACTAATACCATTAGTAGATGACAAATTAATAGAAAAAACACTAGATATGTGTGATGGTTTATTATTACCCGGTGGAAGCTATATCAAAGAAGTAAATTTCAAAGTAATAGATTACTTCTATCAAAGAAAGAAACCTATATTAGGGATATGTATGGGTATGCAAACACTAGCCATGTATTCAGTTAATATAGAAAATAAAGAAAGAAAAAGAATAATAAAACCGATAGATACTGGAGTAGATCATTGGCCTATTGAAGTAATAAGAAAGAACTTAACTACTTTAGCTCATAAAGATTATGTTAATGAAGATAGTCTTTTATATAAAATATTAGATCGTAAAGAAATAATAGTAAATAGTCTTCATCATAATACCATAACCGAAGTAGGAAGTAGCTTTAAAGTAGTAGCTTATTCTGAAGATAATTTAATCGAAGCTATTGAATATAATGGTAATGATCGTTTTGTACTAGGAGTTCAGTTCCATCCTGAAGTATTACCACAATATAATAATATATTTAAAGCTTTTATCAATAGATGTAAAGATGATATCTCAATGTAGATATCTCTTTTATTATATCCTCTAAAGTCTAGGCCTTTAGAGGTTAACTAAAGCCTTAATTAAGTCTTTAGTTAAGATATCAACCATATCTATTATATATTAGTTATTACTATATACTAAGTAAATATTGTTTTACATTAAAAAAAATGATATACTTAATATGATAGAAGGAATGAGATATGAATTTAAAAGGTATTTTAGATATTAATAAAACAATAAGCAAAGATTTATTTAAAGAAACAAATTATCCTTGGGAGGTATTACCCTATATAAAAGATTATATTATTACTTTAGGTAATAATCTTGATAAAGATAATTATACCGAAATAGAAGACCATATCTGGGTAGGAAGTAATGTAGAAATAGATAAGTTATCTACGATTATAGCACCATGTATAATAGATGATAACACTATAATAAGACCAGGAGCATATATAAGAGGAAATGCTATTATAGGAAAGAATTGTGTAATAGGAAATAGTACTGAGATAAAGAATTCTATTATTTTTGATAACTGTCAGTTACCACATTATAACTATGTAGGAGATTCTATCTTAGGATATCATGTTCATTTAGGAGCAGGAGTAATACTTAGTAATTTAAAGAATGATGGTACAAATATAAATATCAAATATAAAGGTAAAAAATTACCTACTGGTATGAGAAAAATGGGCTCTGTAATAGGAGACTCTACTGAAGTAGGATGTAATAGTGTATTATATCCAGGTACTATTATTGGTAAGAATACTAATATTTACCCATTGACTAGAGTAAGAGGTATAATAAATAGTAATAGTATAGTAAAAGATGAGAATACAGTAGTAGATAAAGAGGTAAATTATGATAAATAAAAAAATTAATAGATTATATACAGCATTTTTAATCATTGGTATTACTATTACTTCAATTGGTTTATATACAACTATTAAAACGTTAGATAATAGTAATAAAGTGGATACTATAGGTACAATAACCTCTATAGTAAGCACTTCTAATGATACTCCTGATGTATATGTTACTTATAATGTTGATGGTAAAAGATATACTTCAGTAATGAGTGGTTACTCAAGTACCTTTTATGAAGGTAAAAAGATAGACATATATTATATGAAGAATGATCCTAATATCATAGGAAATAAGAAATTAGAATTATTAATTTTATTATTTCCTTTTGTAGGCCTTATTTTCTTATTAATTGGAGGTATAAATATATTTAAAATAATAAGTAATAAAAAGAAGAAAGAAAGATTAATAAAAACTGGTACCGTAATAGAAGCAACTTATATTGAGACTAATACTAACTTTAATTTAAGAGTATTAGGAAGAAATCCAAGTAATATAATATGTGAATATGATGATCCAATAAGCAAAAATACATATAGATTTAAAAGTGAAAGATTATGGTATGATCCAACATTATATATAGGTGATAATGATATATATACTTTTAATGTATATGTAAATAAAAATAATATGAAAGACTATTATGTTGATATAGAAAAATTAATAGATAAGGAGTAATTATGGCTACAATTAAAGAATATTTAAAATATTATAAAAGTTTAACCTTTAGTGAATGTAAATTAAATATAAATGATGTATTATTATTTACTGAA
>OHKK01000729.1_pt1 | contig 15212 bp, 16 predicted proteins | sample 1568811 | NCBI WGS metagenome assembly OHKK01 (sample SAMEA3879568, study PRJEB24766) | human gut metagenome | biome: human-associated habitat; feature: feces | place: USA | collected 1985/1987
TGGGTCACGGGTTCTGGCTTTTTGCAGACAGCATCCTGTTAGGATACTCGGCATTTCTATTACTTACACCTGTCGGGAAACCACCGACAACTTTTTATAATACGGTATATCCTTTGCGCTCAATGCAGGCTTTCACTTCCATAATATCCTCGGAATGGAATACCATGATCGGCATGCCTGTCTCGCGGTTAAAGGAAAGGTAGAGGTAATTTACATTGATATTGCTCTCGGAAAGTGCCTGGAGCAGCTGATTCAGATTTCCGACTTCATCCATCAGTTCCACGCCGACTACTTCCGTAAGGTGGCACAGAAGACCGGCTTTTGTCAGAGCATCTACGGCTGCTGCCGGATTGGATACGACCATGCGGACGATACCGTACTCGGCACTGTCATTTGTTACCGATCCCAGGATATTGATATCTTCACTGCGAAGAACACCTGTGATCTTTTCCATCATACCTCTTTGGTTTTCTGCAAATACAGATACTTGCTGCATAATAAAAATCCTCCTGATTCAAGAATAAATGAATATATCGTAGTTTTGATGTATGCGAATGGCTCTCGTGTAAAGAAAAATTCGCATCCTGCTCATCTATCCATTGTAAGAGTTTCCGAACGATAAGTCAATAAGTTAATGCTTTGCAGTGAGAAAATAACACTATTCAAACAGATCCTGAATTTTTACGCCAAGTACTTTTGCAAGTCCCATCAGTTCAATGTCAGTGACGGTTCGACTTTTGTCCTCAATTCTTGAAATGGAACCGCGGCAGATATAAACAGCCTGTGTTTCCAGACGTTCGGAAAGCTGCTGTTGGCTTAAGTGATGTTTTTTTCGCAGAACCCGGAGCCGGTCGCCGATCAGGTTCATTTCTTTTCCTTCTATAATTCGCGGCATATAAGTCCTCCTTTTTTGGTAAAACAATTCATAAGGTCTCCTTGAACCCTTTATTGCACAGCGATTCTGTCAGGTAAATGTCAGCCAGTCTGACCAGAATCGCGTGCCAAGTCTCACGTGCGTTCGACTTGAATTCATGCGGAAATCGTTTGGTCAAACACATGGTAAACGAAAATCGAAAAAGAGCTGTCTTGTTACAGGACAGTATGTGCCTTTACAGGACAAAATATGTCGTAAAAGAGCCAAAAAGCAGAAACATGATCCCCGGGATTCCTGGCATTGACAGAAAAAAGAAAAAAAGATAAGATGAACACAGAGCAGGCAATTCCAGAACCGAGAACAGAAAGTATAAAAATCAGACGGGATGCCTGTATCCGTTTTACGGAAATTGAGAAAGGGAGAAAGCGATGCGTAATGACTGTGAAACCTGTGTGAATTATGTATATGACGAGGACTGTGAAGAATCCATCTGTACAGTGAATCTTGATGAGGATGAGCTGGTGCGTTTTATGGAGGACAGCCACTATTGCTGCCCATATTATCGGCTGGATGATGAATATGCAGTTGTCCGCAGGCAGATGTAGGGAAATATACAGGCGAAAAAAGAACATATCCATGCACCGGGAAAGGGAGGAAAAGGGCAGAAAATGGGACTTACAACACTTTGTTATCTGGAGAAGGATGACAGCTATCTGATGCTGCACCGCGTCAAAAAAGAGGTGGATGTCAACAAAGACAAGTGGATCGGTGTCGGCGGACATTTTGAGAAGGACGAGACACCGGAAGAATGTCTGCTTCGTGAAGTGAAAGAAGAAACAGGACTTACGCTCACCGCCTGGCGTTTCCGGGGGCTGGTCACATTTCTTTCAGATGCATGGGAAACAGAATATATGTGTCTTTATACGGCGGATGGATTTGAAGGCGAGATGATCACCTGCGACGAGGGGACGCTGGAGTGGGTAAAGAAAAGTGAGCTTGAAAGCCTGAACCTCTGGGAAGGCGATAAAATCTTTTTTAAACTTTTAAGAGAAGAGCATCCGTTTTTTTCACTGAAGCTGAAATACCGGGGCGATGTGCTGACGGAGGCAGTGCTGGATGGAAAAAAGCTGAAAACCGAAAATCAAGGTTGACTTTTTTTCAGGGAAATGGTAAGGTTTAAATAATTATACGACTGACGGAAGTGGAATGGACCACAGGGAGTATAAGGGTAAAAGTGTCGACCGTCTGGGCAGATCTTGCCTGGAGTGTGCGGCACATTTTTTTTGCCTTGGTCTGAATGCAGATTTTCGGCAAAATGAAATGTTCTGTGGATTGGCACAGTGCTTCAAAGCAGGTTGAGAGTGAAAAGAAAAGGAGAATGCAAACATGGAAATGTTATCGATTGAAAAAGAACTTCAGGAAAATTCTTATCCGGGAAGAGGTATCATCATCGGAAGATCCAAAGATGGTACAAAGGCAGTGACTGCTTATTTTATCATGGGAAGAAGCGAGAACAGCCGCAACCGTATCTTTGTGGAGGATGGAGAAGGCATCCGCACACAGGCATTTGATCCTTCCAAACTGGTTGACCCGAGTCTGATCATCTACGCACCGGTGCGTGTGCTGGGAAACAAGACGATCGTCACAAACGGAGATCAGACCGACACCATCTACGAAGGCATGGACCGTCAGCTTACGTTTGAACAGTCTCTTAGAAGCCGTGAATTCGAGCCGGATGCACCGAACTATACACCGCGTATTTCCGGTATCATGCATATCGAAAACGGAAAATACAGTTATGCAATGTCTATTTTAAAGAGCAACAACGGCAATCCGGATTCCTGCAGCCGTTACACGTTTGCATATGAGAATTGTGTGGCAGGTGAAGGACATTTTATCCATACCTACAAATGCGACGGCAATCCGCTGCCAAGCTTTGAAGGAGAACCAAAACTGATCGCGGTTCCGGATGATATGGAAGCATTTACCGAAACTCTGTGGAACAGTCTGAACGAAGACAACAAAGTATCCCTGTTTGTGCGTTACATCGACATCGAAACAGGAGAATATGAGACAAAGATCGTAAATAAAAACAGATAAGAATTGTGAGAGTACGAAGTACGGAACAATTCGTATGGCATCTTATGAATTAACGTATATTATGAAACGTCAGGAGGAAATCAGAATGAAAGAATTAGAACTGAAATATGGCTGTAACCCAAATCAGAAACCATCAAGGATCTACATGGCAGACGGAAGCGACCTTCCGATCAAAGTGCTGATGGGAAGACCTGGATACATCAATTTCCTGGATGCATTTAACGGCTGGCAGCTGGTTCGTGATCTTAAGAAAGCAACAGGACTTCCGGCAGCAACTTCTTTTAAACATGTTTCACCGGCAGGAGCAGCGATCGGTCTGCCGATGTCTGATGTCCTGAAAAAAATCTACTGGGTAGATGACATGGGTGATCTTTCACCGTTGGCATGTGCTTATGCAAGAGCAAGAGGTGCAGACCGTATGTCCTCTTTCGGAGATTTTATCGCGCTGTCTGATGTCTGCGACAAAGACACCGCCATGCTGATCAAACGTGAAGTATCCGATGGTGTGATCGCTCCTGGTTATACCGAAGAAGCCCTGGAGATCCTGGCACAGAAGAAAAAAGGAAATTACAACGTGATCCAGATCGATGAAAATTATGTTCCGGCAAAGCTGGAGCACAAACAGGTCTTTGGTGTTACGTTTGAGCAGGGCCGTCAGGATCTGAAGATCGATGATGAACTGCTCTCCAACATCGTGACAAAGAACAAAGATATTCCACAGGCTGCATTAAATGACCTGAAGATTTCCCTGATCACACTGAAATACACACAGTCCAACTCCGTATGCTACGTAAAAGACGGGCAGGCGATCGGTATCGGTGCCGGACAGCAGTCCCGCGTACACTGTACACGCCTTGCAGGACAGAAGGCTGACAACTGGTGGCTGCGTCAGTGCCCGAAGGTTCTGAACCTGCCGTTCATCGAAGGCATCCGCCGCGCAGACCGTGACAATGCGATCGACGTTTATATCGGAGAGGAATACATGGACGTACTGGCTGACGGAGCATGGCAGAAAGTATTTACCGAGAAACCGGAAGTATTTACAAAAGAAGAAAAACGTGCATGGCTGGATCAGCTTCAGGATGTAACGCTTGGTTCGGATGCATTCTTCCCGTTCAGCGACAACATTGAGCGTGCTCACAAAAGCGGTGTAAAATATATCGCAGAGCCGGGCGGATCCGTAAGAGATGACCTGGTGATCGAGACCTGCGATAAATATAATATGGCAATGGCGTTTACAGGAATCCGTCTGTTCCATCACTAAAATCGAAAAAAGCTTGACGAAACCCAAGGTGCGTAATAAAATAGCTGATAGAGCAGAATACGTGCAGGGCAAACAAGTGTATTTTGCATATGGACATGAAAGATGAGGAGGATTACTATGACACCGTACAAGGATTTGAGCAGAGAAGAACTGCTTAAGGAAAAAGAGAACCTGGAACAGCAGTTCGCAGAAATAAAGGCCAAAGGATTGAAACTGGATATGTCCAGAGGAAAACCTTCTACCGCACAGCTGAACCTGTCAATGGGAATGATGGACGTACTGGACAGCAATGCAGATCTGGTATGTGAAGAAGGTGTTGACTGCAGAAACTATGGCGTACTTGATGGTATTAAAGAAGCAAAAGAGCTTCTGGCTGATATGACAGAGGTATCTCCGGACAACATTATTATTTATGGAAACTCAAGTCTGAACGTTATGTACGATACGGTGGCACGTTCCATGACTCATGGTGTAATGGGCAGCACTCCATGGTGCAAACTGGATAAAGTAAAATTCCTGTGCCCGGTTCCTGGATATGACCGTCACTTCAAGATCACAGAGCACTTCGGCATCGAGATGATCAACATTCCGATGCACGAAGACGGTCCGGATATGGATATGGTAGAAGAATATGTCAACAACGATCCGGCAGTCAAAGGTATCTGGTGTGTGCCAAAATATTCCAACCCACAGGGTATTACCTATTCCGATGAAACAGTACGTCGTTTTGCAAGACTGAAACCGGCAGCAGAAGATTTCCGTATTTACTGGGACAATGCATATGGTATCCATCATTTATACGAAGATAAGCAGGATAATCTGGTTGAAATCCTGATGGAATGTAAAAAAGAAGGTAATCCGGACATGGTTTACAAATTCTGTTCTACATCCAAAGTAAGTTTTCCAGGTTCTGGTGTGGCTGCGATCGGTACTTCCAAAGCAAACATTGCAGACATCAAAAAGCAGATGACCATTCAGACGATCGGTCATGACAAGCTGAACCAGCTGCGTCACGTAAGATTCTTTAAGGATATCCACGGTATGGTTCTGCATATGAGAAAACATGCAGATATCCTGCGCCCGAAGTTTGAGGCTGTATTGAACGGACTGAAAAGCGAGCTGGGCGGACTGGAGATCGGAAGCTGGCTTGAGCCACGCGGAGGATACTTCATTTCCTTTGATTCACTGCCTGGCTGTGCAAAAGCAATCGTAGCCAAAGCAAAAGAAGCGGGTGTTGTTATGACCGATGCCGGTGCAACATTCCCGTATGGAAAAGATCCGCAGGATTCCAATATCCGTATCGCACCGTCTTACCCGACACCTGAAGAGCTGAAAACGGCAACCGAAATTTTCGTGCTGAGCGTAAAACTGGTAAGTATTGATAAGATTCTGGAAGATAAATAATAGAATCTGAGAAAACTGAGCCATGACTGACTTTAGATGAAGTTAGTTGTGGCTCTTTTTTGTACTTGTCGTGTGGCTGGACTGCTCTTTTAAAAGACTGTGGGAAGCGAAAGAAGCGTTTCCTTTGGTATTGATTTTTGTCTGGAACATGTTTTATAATGGTCTCTGGCACAAAAAAAGAAGAGAGGTCAAAACATGATTTTAACCATTTTAATCTGTTTCTTTGCCGGAATGGGAGCAGGTATCGGGACGGGATTTGCCGGCATGAGTGCGGCGGCTGTGATCAGCCCGATGCTGATTACTTTTCTTGGCATGGATCCGTATCAGGCAGTCGGCATCGCACTTGCCAGTGATGTGCTTGCCAGTGCGGTTTCTGCTTATACTTACGGCAAAAACAAAAATCTGGATGTGGCAAACGGGATCGTGATGATGGTCACCGTACTTTTATTTACACTGGCAGGCAGTTATATCGCAAGTCTGCTCCCGAGTACAACCATGGGCGGATTTTCGATGGTCATGACACTGCTGCTTGGTGTCAAATTTATCATAAAACCGGTCATGACGACAAAAGAAGCAATGCAGGCTGTTTCGAAAAAAAAGCGTTTTATCCAGTCTGTGATCTGCGGTATGCTGATCGGGTTTATCTGCGGATTTGTCGGAGCAGGCGGTGGTCTGATGATGCTTCTGATTCTGACAAGCGTGCTTGGCTATGAATTAAAAACGGCAGTCGGCACGAGTGTGTTTATCATGGCATTTACGGCATTTACCGGTGCGGTATCGCATTTTGCGATCGGCGGCATGCCGGATCTCACCTGTCTGGCACTGTGTGTGCTGTTTACTTTTATCTGGGCAAGGATTGCAGCACGTTTTGCAAACAGTGCAAAACCGGAAACATTAAATCGGGCAGCCGGAGTTGTACTTGTGATTCTTGGGATCGTATTGATCGCTTTTAAAGTATTATAAAAAAGAAAAACGATGTCTGCAGATTTTTTAGTCGCAGGCATCGTTTGCATTTTGTTTACATTCTGGACTCTGGAAAGTGTTTACTTTTTTAGGATACGTGCTAAAATAGAGGGTGTGTTTCCAAAGATATACGGAACACGGGGGATGATAAAGTTAAGAGTAACTGTGAGGATACGGGGCAGTTAACGGTTAAGAGGCAAAGGAAGAACATATGAAGGAAATTACATTGAAAGACAGACCGAAAAAAAAGAAAGCAGGAATTGTATTTTTAGTGATCAGTATTGTGGTGCTGCTGATGATCACCATTTATCTGGGAGTCGGTGTCTATTACATTGACCGCTTTTTTCCGGGGACGACAGTAAATGGCATTGATGTATCCGGAAAGACAGTGAAGCAGGCTGAGAACCTGGTAGGCAATCAAGTACAGGATTATACACTGAAGGTAGCAGAACGCGATGGAAAGAGTGAACAGATCGACGGTGCAGATATTCAGTTTGAATATGTGTCTGATGGTGCGGCGCAGGAGCTGAAATATACACAAAACTCTTTTCTGTGGGTAAAGGCAGTGTTTCACCCGCAGGATTACACGATGAAAACACCGACCACGTATAATAAAGCAAAACTCAAAGAAGTAATGGAGAATCTGGAGGCATTTGATAAAGAAAAGGTCACAGAACCGAAAGATGCCTATATTGATGAGACTGACAGCGGATTTGAGATTGTCAGGGAAGTAGAAGGAAACAAGCTGGATGCAGATAAGGTTTATGAATTGCTGTGCAGTGCAGTGACAGACGGTGAGACGGAAGTTGATCTGGAAAAAGCAGGCTGCTATCTTGCACCAAAGAAAACCAGTGAAAATAAAAAACTGAAAAAGAAACTGGCAGCACTTCAGAAATACTGGGATATGACGATTACTTATGAGATTGGCGATGCAAAAGAAGTGCTGGATTATCAGACATTTAAAGATTGGATGACGGTTGCTTCGAACGGAGAGACTTCATTTGACTGGAATCATATCGCAGACTGGATCGCACAGCTTGCAGACAAATATGATACTTTTGGAAATGACCAGACTTTCCATACGACGCTTGGTGAGACCGTAACAGTAAAAAGTAAGACGTATGGCTGGAAACTGGATGAAGAAACCGAAGCAGCATGGCTGGAAGAAGCTCTGAAAGAAGGAAATTCGCAGACCAGAGATCCACAGTGGCTGGAGAGTGCTTTTTCCAGAGGGGAAGAAAATGACATCGGCGATACCTACGTGGAAATCGATATCACAAATCAGCATATGTGGTTCTACAAAGATGGAGAACTTCTGGTAGATACACCGGTTGTTACCGGAGATGCAACAAAAGATGGATACGATACACCGGTGGGTCTGTACTGTCTGTATGATAAGGAGGCAAAAGCGATTCTGCGAGGCGCCGATAACCTGACAGGAAAGAACTATAATACGCCAGTGGATTACTGGATGCCGTTCAACGGCGGTGTCGGTATCCACGATGCAAAATGGCGGCCGACTTTTGGCGGTACGCTTTATCAGGGCAATGGTTCCCATGGCTGTGTCAACACACCGTGGGATCAGGCAGGAAAGATCTTTGATAATATTGAAATCGGTACGCCGGTTGTTGTCTATAAGGCAACCATCAACAAAGGTGAGGGAGCAGTAGCGATTTCTCAGCCGGTGGAGACCAGGGTGATCAATGAAAAAGGTGAAGAAGTTACAGAGTCTGAGTCGGACACAGCCAAAGAAAGCGAATGATCCGACACAGAAAGCATAGAAGCTGCAGGCATGCGGCAAGAGGAGGAAAATTATGAAGATTGTTGTATTAGCAGGTGGCATCAGTACAGAAAGGGAGATTTCCATTGTATCTGGTACACAGGTATGCAAGGCACTTAGAAGCAGAGGACATCAGGCGATTCTTCTGGATGTTTATTTCGGAAATGAGGAAGCAGATCTGCAGCAGGCATTTCCGGAGGAATATGATGTGGATGCGGCAGCAGCTTATGCAAGAAGCTTTGATGAAAGCGTGGAAAAGAGTATTCAGGAAGGAAAAGCTTTCTTTGGAAAAAATGTTATTGAGCTTTGTCAGGAAGCTGATGTGGTATTTCTGGCACTGCATGGAGAAAACGGCGAGAATGGAAAAGTTCAGGCAGCCTTTGATCTGCTGGGCATCCGTTATACCGGAAGTGGCTATCTGGGAAGTGCGATCGCTATGGACAAAGGACTTTCCAAGCAGCTTTTCTGGCAGAATGAGGTACCGACACCGGGCGGTTTTATCCTGAGAAAAGGAGAAGCTGCATCTCTGGAAGCACATGGCATGGCACTTCCATGCGTGGTAAAACCATGCTGCGGAGGCTCCAGCGTCGGTGTTACGATTCCGCAGACTCAGGCAGAATATGAGAAAGCACTTGCAGATGCATTTTCTTATGAAGATGTGATCGTGGTGGAAGAATATATCAAAGGAAGAGAATTTTCTGTCGGTGTGGTAGACGGTACGGCTTATCCGATCATTGAGATCGCACCGATCGAAGGATTCTATGACTATACAAACAAATACAAAGCGGGCAGCACGATCGAAACCTGTCCGGCAGTACTGACAGAAGATGAGACAACGCAGATGCAGGCATATGCAGTGAAAGGCTTCAAAGCACTGCAGCTCAGTAATTATGCAAGACTGGATTTTATGATGGCAGAGGATGGAAAGATGTACTGTCTGGAAGCGAATACACTGCCTGGTATGACACCGACAAGCCTTCTGCCTCAGGAAGCACAGGCACTTGGTATGGATTTTGCGGATCTCTGCGAAAAACTGATCGCAGTATCTGACAGATAACACGTAAGAGACAGAGAAAAGAAGAGGTATCTTTATGAAAAATATGTCCCTGGAAAAGATTGCACAGGCATGCGGCGGCATTTACCATGGAAGTGAAGAAAAGAAAGCGAGTATCGTAGAGAGCATCACGACAGACAGCAGACAGGCATCGGAGGGCTGCCTGTTTGTGGCAATACCGGGAGAACGTGTGGACGGACATGATTTTATCCCTTCCGTTTTTGAAAAAGGTGCGCTGGCAGTCATAAGTGAGCGCGAACTGGAGGCTCCGGCAGGTCCGTACATTCAGGTAATGTCCTCCCTGGAAGCAGTAAAAGGCATTGCAGAGTATTACCGGCAGCAGTTGGATATCAAAGTAGTCGGGATTACCGGAAGCGTTGGAAAGACCAGCACGAAAGAAGTGATTGCATCTGTTCTGGCTCAGAAATACAACGTCCTGAAGACGCTAGGTAATTTCAACAATGAACTTGGACTTCCGCTTACTGTATTTCGTTTGAGAGATGAACACCAGATCGCAGTCCTTGAGATGGGAATCAGTCATTTCGGTGAGATGCATCGCCTGGCAAAAGTGGCAAGACCGGATATCTGTGTGATCACAAACATCGGACAGTGCCATCTGGAATTTTTAAAGGATCGTGAAGGTATTCTCAGAGCAAAGAGTGAGATTTTTGATTTTCTGGAAGAGGATGGAGAAATCGTACTCAATGGTGATGACGACAAGCTGGCACAGGTGAAAGAAGTAAAAGGAATTATGCCGGTGTTCTTCGGTATTGAAAGTGGGAGGGGGATTTATGCAGATGAGATTGAAAGCTGCGGACTTTCCGGGATCGCATGTACACTGCATGCAGGAGAGGAAAACGTCCGCGTGAAGATACCGATTCCAGGACAGCATATGGTATTAAATGCACTGGCAGCAACGGCAGTCGGAAGAAAACTCGGACTTACGATGGAAGAAATCAAGACCGGTATTGAGGCATTAGAACCGGTCAGCGGAAGATTTCATATCATCGAGACAGGCAAGATTCAGATCATTGATGACTGTTACAATGCAAACCCGGTCTCTATGAAAGCGTCTCTGGATGTTCTGCGGGATGCAAAAGGTCGCAAAGTGGCGATTCTTGGTGATATGGGAGAGCTTGGCGAAAATGAAGCAGATATGCATGCAGAAATAGGAGATCATGCAGCAAAGAATAAGATTGATCTTCTGATATGCACCGGAAAGATCAGCAGCCACATGGCAGAAGCAGCGATCGCAAATGGCGGCTGCGGAGAGGTACTTCAGATACCGACACTGGAAGCACTCCTTACCTGCCTGCCGTCCCTGGTCGAAGAAGGCGATGCGGTACTGGTAAAGGCATCCCATTTTATGCATTTCGAGAAAGTGGTTGAACGATTAAAAGAAGATTTTTAACTATAAAAATTGCGATTCAGTAAAAAGAATCGCAATTTTTTTTGTTCAAAAGCGAATAAAATCAGAAATGTAGCTATTGTTATGTGAGAAAAGAAACCGTCATGACCACTGACTCATATCATTTTATGTTCCAGACAATAGTGGTAGATACCATCTTCGGAAACATCGCCGCATACATCGTCTGCGATAGCTTTCAGATCATCGGAAGCGTTTGCCATGGCAACACCGCAGCCAACGTGCTGAAGCATTTCAATATCATTATTACCGTCACCGAATGCCATCGCTTCGGACTTGTCCAGATGATAATATTCGAGAATTTTATCAATGCCGCGTCCTTTTCCACCATCAGCAGGAATGATATCAACAGCGCGGTCCCACCAGTAGGTGATGCGTGCATGTTTGATATTTTCCATTAGTTTTGCATGTTCCGGAACAGAACTTCCTGCCATCAACTGATAGACTTTTTCATTTGCAACCTGACCGAAATCTTCTGCTACGTCAATTTCCTGTTTGGCAAAGGCATAGTATTCGATCAGATCGGCATCCTTTCCGTTTGCTGCCATGCGGTTTTTCGTGGCAACCGTCAGTGGACGGCCAAGGGCAGTTGCGTTTTTGATAATGGTATGTACATCTTCGGTTGGAATCGGATTGGAAAAAATATCTGCATTTTCTGTGAAGCAGTAAGAACCGTTAAAAGTCAGGAAAGCATCAAAATCCACACCTTCAAAATGTGGAAGCGCCATCGGACTTCTTCCGGTGGCAATACAGAGAATTGTGCCATTTTCTTTGAGGCGTCTGAGTGTCTCCAGCATTTTTGGGGAAATACGTTTTGTATTCATATCAATTAAAGTTCCGTCAATGTCAAAAAAAACAATTTTTATTGGATTCATAAAATCTCCTCTCTCAGGTAAATGGTGAAACAGAAATTGAAAAGGAAAAGGAGGGACAGGGCGCAATGACCGAAATGCACCCCGATCCCAAAGTAGTGTGATGAAATGAATTATAATGTTTAGGGGGATATGATTCGTGGATGTTGGGGCAAAAAAGTTTTTTGCCACTCAAATCAATTATAATTATAGTGCATGAACAGAATGGGAAATATCTTATTTCTGCCGTATTATAGTAAAATTCTGCCAAATTTTAAAATTGCTTGAATTGGAAAAGATTTGAAGATACTGGAAGATTTGTCAGGTGCGCAGATGTATGCGGTATTCGTTCGGGGTACATCCCAGATATTCCCGGAAGATTTTACCCATATAGCTGCTGCTGCCGAAACCGCAGGTCTGGCTGATAAAAGTAATATTTTCTCTTGTATTGGCAAGCATATCACAGGCTGCCTGTATGCGGTAATTTTTTATATATTCTGTCGGACTCATATGCAGGCAGTCATGAAAAAGACGGAAACATTCCCGCTCACTGGTAAAAGCAGCAGAAGCGATATCTTCCACCGTAAGTTTTTCACCATAATGTTCGTGGATATAGACCATCATCAGTTTCAGACGTTTATTTCGTTTGTCAAATTTGTCTTTAGTTTGTGTCAGTGGTACTGCAAGTTCAAAGATCTGAAACCAGATATCAGAAAGGGCGGAACGCAGTTTCAGTTCATAGCCAGGAGTGGTTTCTGAGATCAGAAAAGAATCACGGATGCCGGATAGAATCTTCTGATGTTCCAGGTGATCCGGATAAAAAGGGATGATCTCAATCTGGGATGCGGTGGTCAGCGGTGTCACATATTTTTCATCAATCAGATTGCCGTGAACACCGGAAATAAAAGAAGGGTCAAAAAGGTGCAGCAGCTGTGTCGAGGAAGAAGAATCAGGACCCGGCCTTGTCATATGCGGAACATTGGAGTTGATCATACCGCCGCAGCCTTCCGGGAGAAGAATTTTCTGTCCGGGAGTGTTGTATTCGAACAGGAGGAAATATAAGGGAATTTTGGAGTAAATCCCGGGAGCAGTTCTTCTCTGCTCCCAGTGTAAAAAGAAATTTTAGAAACTTTTTTCATCATAATGTTATACCAGTGACTGATTTTTAGAAACAGTATTCTGAATGATCTCCTGACAATGAGCACCAAGAAATTTTTTCTGTTCTTTCGGCAGATCTTTTGGGTAGATCGGCTCACCGTATTCCAGAATCACGTGTGCAGAACGGATAAACGGCATGTGGGCTTCAAAAATATTCCGGGTGTTGTTGATGGACATCGGAACGATCGGGTATCCGGTCTTTTCAGCCATTTTCAGGCTTCCTTCTTTAAAAGGAAGAAGCTGTGTCTCATCTTCTGACTCGCTGCGTGTACCTTCCGGGAAGATACACATGGAAATCCCGCTTTTCATCTGATCGATCCCTTTTAAGATGGTCTTCAGACCTTCTTTGATATCTGAACGATTCAAGAATAAACAATGCAGACGTTCCATCCAGATGGAGAGAAGCGGAATTTTTTTCATGCTGTCTTTTGCAACGTAACCGGTAAGATTCGGACATCTTGCATAAGTCAGAACAATATCAAAGTAGCTTCTGTGATTGCCGACATAGAGAACCGGCATATCTTTTGGTATACGGTCTTCGCCGATCACGGTTACTTTCGTTCCGGCAACAAATAAAATCAGTTTAAACATAAACTGAACAATACGCAGCGAAGAAATATCGCGGGCATATGGGTTGAACTTTCCGATAATCCATTCTACGATCAGGATCGGGATGGACAGAATCAGAAAGGCAACTACCAGGATTACAATGAGCAAAGCACGGATCATAAACTCTTGCTCCTTCCACGGCCAAATAATTCAGTAGTGCTTTTCAGCCAGTTTGCACGGTCCTGGGTAAGAGCAGATGCTTCATAGCGATAAGCCCAGTTTGCGAAAGCAGAACCAGGTATATTCATGCGGCAGGAGGAATCCTGCATAAACAGATCCTGAATCGGGAAGATCGCATATTTTGCAATGCTGCCCATGCACATGCGGATAAAATCAAGGCTGATAATACCACCGTCACAGTTACAGTAGCGGCGGATTTTGTCTTTCTGCGGTTCCGGAAGATTCTGATACCAGCCGGTAGTCGTGTCATTATCATGTGTTCCGGTGTAGCAGATGCAGTTGGTTGTTGTAAGATTGTGCGGATGATAATCGCTCTCGTCCAGTCCCTCGAAAGCAAACTGAAGAATTTTCATACCAGGGAAAGCAAAACCGTCACGCAGTTCTACTTCTGGTGTGATCACACCAAGATCCTCTGCCCAGATCGGAAGATCTTCACCGAGTTCTTTCTGGATTGCCTGAAACAGTTTCTTGCCAGGACCTTTTTTCCATTTGCCGTTTATGGCAGTTTTTTCGTCGGCAGGTACAGACCAGTAAGCTTCAAAACCACGGAAATGGTCGATACGCAGATAGTCGGTCAGTTTTATCTGCATTTTGATACGGTCGATCCACCAGGAATAGCCGTCAGCTTCATGGCATTTCCAGTCATAAAGCGGATTACCCCAGAGTTGTCCGGTTGCACTGAAATAATCTGGCGGAACTCCGGCAACCTGAAGAGGATGACCTTTCGTATCAAGCTGATAGAGCTCTTTGTTTGCCCAGACATCAGCACTGTCTAAAGATACGAAAAACGGAATATCGCCGATGATCTCGATGTCAGCTTCATTTGCATATTTCTTAAGTTTCATCCATTCACGGAAGAACAGGAACTGGATAAATTTGTAATATTTAATCTGTTCTTTGTATTCGGCTTCAAAAGCAAGGCGTACCTTTACAGTCGGAGCAGTCATCTCATCATCCCATTCCTGCCAGGATCTGCCTTCATGAGCATCTTTGCATGCCATAAATACAGCATAGTCGCCCAGCCATTTTTTGTTTTCCAGACAGAAATCATCGAATTCTTCCAGGAGAAATTTGTTTGGTGTGTGATGGAAGGTATGGAATGCCTTTTTGAACAGGCTGTTTTTGTAGTTCAGTACAGCACCATAATCGACTTTTGTGGAATCAAACTCCGGGATCGGATAGAGATCATCTTTGGTGATCAGCTCCAGCTCGACCAGGTCGTCCGGACTGATCAGGAGAGTCTGTCCTGCAAAAGCAGAAAAGCTCTGATATGGAGAATCGCCGAAACCGGTCGGGCCAAGCGGCAGAACCTGCCATAAACTCTGGCCGGAAGCCTTTAGAAAGTCGATAAAGTCATAAGCCCCCTGACCGAGATCTCCAATACCGTACGGAGAAGGGAAGGAGGTCGGATGCACAAGTACACCCGAAAGTCTTGTGTGCAGTGTATTCATTGGTATGCCCTCTCTTTAATATATAATAGTTTTTCATAAAAAGATGCTGGTTTCAGGTTTTTGCCCCTGGCATCTTGAATACTGGATACATACGGATT
>OHKK01000743.1_pt1 | contig 14969 bp, 8 predicted proteins | sample 1568811 | NCBI WGS metagenome assembly OHKK01 (sample SAMEA3879568, study PRJEB24766) | human gut metagenome | biome: human-associated habitat; feature: feces | place: USA | collected 1985/1987
GGAGATTTGAAGGGAGCTGTCCTTAGTACGAGAGGACCGGGATGGACATACCTCTGGTGCACCAGTTGTTCTGCCAAGGGCACAGCTGGGTAGCTACGTATGGACGAGATAAACGCTGAAGGCATCTAAGCGTGAAACTCCCCCTAAGATGAGATCTCCCCTCCCTCGAGGAGTAAGGCTCGACGTAGACTATGTCGTTGATAGGTCAGGGGTGTAAGTGCTGTAAGGCATGTAGCTGACTGATACTAATAAGCCGAAAGCTTGACCTACAAAAGAAGGAAGCAGGCTCGGTTGCAAAGACATAACGCTTCCCATTCATTCTTGTTCAGTTTTCAGGGTGTGTCCGACCACCGGAAGATAAAATTGCGAGCATGCACCTTTAGCTCAGTTGGTACACTCGCCGCAGCGAGCGTCCCAAACGCAACCGCGAAGCGGCGCTTGGCGTTTGGGTGAGCAACTGATTGCGAGCAGAAGAGCTGAGCGGAAAGATGCGAGCAAGACTTGGAAAGCGAATATGCACCTTTAGCTCAGTTGGTAGAGCAACTGACTCTTAATCAGTGGGTCCCCGGTTCGAGTCCGTGAAGGTGCACCATGGCCCCATGGTCAAGTGGTTAAGACAGCGGCCTCTCACGCCGTTAACGTGGGTTCGAATCCCGCTGGGGTCACCAAAAAAAGCGCTTGACAAGGGAGTCGAGCGGTGGTATAATGATGAATGTTCTCGGGCAGAAGCCTGAAGACAGATAAATAGTTGGTGTTGATTGCGGTGAGGGTACACCTGTTCCCATCCCGAACACAGAAGTTAAGCTCATTTGCGCCGACAATACTTTGCGGGTGACTGCACGGGAAGATAGGTAACGCCAACACTTATATTCCCCCTTAGCTCAGTCGGTAGAGCAACGGACTGTTAATCCGTGTGTCGTTGGTTCGAGTCCAACAGGGGGAGCCAAAGAAATAGCCGCCACTTGGTGGCGGCTATTTCTTTACTTAAACCTTATGGGCCTTTAGCTCAGTTGGTTAGAGCATCCGGCTCATAACCGGACGGTCCCGGGTTCGAGTCCCCGAAGGCCCACCACCTTTTCTGATGTCTGATATAGGGGTATAGCTCAATTGGTAGAGCGGCGGTCTCCAAAACCGTAGGCTCTGGGTTCAAGTCCTAGTGCCCCTGCCACGAAAGCACCTTGCATCTTTGCAGGGTGCTTTTTTGCGTTTCTGGCGTAAAAATTGCCCGGCAGAGGGCTGCTCTGCCGGGGAGTATGGATTCTTAGAACGTTTTCTGCAGGAATGCCTTGATCGAGCCGTCATACAGCTCCTGATTGTTGATGCGCAGGTGGGAATGCGAGCCTTCGTCCATCCAAACGAGCTCCTTCGGGGCATTGCAGGCCGCGTACAGCTCTTCTGCGCGCTGCGGCAGCGAGAAGGCGTCCTTGCGGCCGTGGAGGAACAGGATCGGCGTTTTCACCTTGCCGATGACGCGAATGGGCCGCGCTTCGCGGATCTTCATGCCGGATTCCAGCCGGGCGGCCCAGAAAATTTCGTACAGGACGGGGAAGATCGGCCGCTTTTCGGCCTTCATGTGCAGCTTGAAGGATTCCAGAAACGTTGCGAACAGGCCTTCAACCACGAGATGGGAGACATAGGCTGGAAAGTCCGGCTTTGCGGCTGCCAGCACGACGGCGGCGCCGCCGACGCAGATGCCGTGCAGCACCACGTCGCTGCAGCCGAGCTGATCGTGCGCGAAGCGCGACCATGCGATAACGTCCGACCACTCGCGTGTGCTGCAGTAGTTGTATTTGCCTTCGCTCAGGCCGTGGGCACGGCTGTCGACGACGAGAATGTTACAGCCCGCCTCGACGTAGGGCTGTGCGAAATAGTAGCTGTAGTACAGCGACTCGGTGCGGCCGGGGAAGATGATGGCGCAGCGCTTGTGGCCGAAGTCGAAATACTCGCCCGCGAGCTTCAGACCCTCGTTTTCGATGAAAACGGGCCGCTTGCGCGCTTCGTTTTCACGCGCCCAGTCCATGCCGAGGTCAAACATCCGTGTGTGCTCCGGATTGGGCGGATAGCTGTTTGCACGGGTCCATTTTTCCGGCCCGGTCCGGACGAGAATGTTGTGATACACCTTTTTGGCGATGGGCCAGGTCGCTGCGAACATTCCCAGGAACGACAGCAGCACGAACCCCAAAATGAGCCATATCCAGAATGGCATGGGAAGATACCTCCGTTTTTTCTTTCATTATATCGAATTTTGTCGTCTTTGTAAACGCAGAATCATAAAAATACATTGTTCCCTCTTGAAAAATGAACGCATCCATACTATAATGAATGCCGGGAAAGGGGAGAACACTTATGACAAATTTTGCGATCCTGACGGATTCCTGTTCCGATCTGACGGCGCCGCTGCGCGAGCGCTTTGGCGTGGACGGCTATGTGCCCGGGGCACTCGTCTACCCGGACGGCAGCAATCATTATGCGGATCTTGACTGGAAGAATATGACACCCGCGCAGTTTTTCGGCACGATGAAGGATAAAAAGGGCGGCCTGTTCACCTCGGCGCAGATCGGCCTGCAGGACGTTGCTGACCGGTTCGAGCCGCTGCTGCAGCAGGGCCGGGATATCCTGTTCGTCGCCGTGTCCTCGGGCCTGAGCGGTACATACAACAGCACCTGCCTTGTGGCGAATGAGCTGATGGAAAAGTACCCCGAGCGGCACATCCGCTGCGTCGACACGCTCCGCTACTGCGGTGCGGAGGGTATGCTCGTCATCGCGGCGACGCGCCTGCGCGCTGCCGGGAAGACGCTGGACGAAACGGCCGACTGGCTGGAGGAGAACCGCCTGCGCGTGCACCAGATGGGCGTGCTGGAGGACTTGTTCTTCTGTAAGCGCATGGGCCGCGTCTCGGGCGCAGCGGCCGTGATGGGCACGCTCGTCGGCATCCGCCCGCTTGCGGATATCAACGAGAAGGGCCTGAGCGATGTCATCGGCAAAACGCGCGGCCTTGCCCCGGCGCTGAAGGCGACCATCGACTATATGGCCCGCACGGTCGAGCGGCCGGAGGAGCAGATCATGCTCCTGTCGCATTCGGACCGTCCGGAGCGCGCGGAGGAGCTGCGCGCCTTGGTCGAGGAGCGCTTCCACCCGAAGGAGCTGCACGTTGTACCGGTCTGCCAGTCCTGCGGCGCGTCGATCGGGCCGGGCCTGTACGCCATCTTCTATTTTGGCCGCCCGATTTCGTCCGGCCTGACGGAGGAGCGCAGCCTGATCGCGGAGCTGACGGGAAAAACAAAATAATCGCGCGGGAGCCAGCGGCAGTCGAGCCGTTGGCTCCCGTTTTTTGCTGCAATTTACAAATTCTGGAAGTTATGTTTCGGAACATGCCAAATTCGGGCGTCTTACAACAGAAAATCTTGGAAAAACCTGTTGATTTTCCAAAAAAACGCGTGGTAAAATATTTACAACTATAGGCTCCGGAGTATGCCGGGGCGTCTGGGAGGGAGTGCCCATGAAACACTTGCTGCGCGCAATGGGCGCAGCCATGTTAGCGGCTCTGCTGCTGTCGGCCTGTTCGACGCCGCAGGAGCAGACCGAGCCGTCCGCGCCGCAGACCACGCAGGCCACGCAGGCCGCAACCGGCGCGACGGAGGAGTCCGCAACGGAGGCAGAGGAACTGCTTGCGCTGCCGCGTGACCTTGGCAGCGGCCTGACGCTGCAGGCGGTCCTGCCGTTTTCCGGCCCGAATGTGGATGCAGACGGCGCGGAGAGCGACCAGCTTGCCACCATCATCGTGCAGAATAACGGCGGTATGGCCGTCGGCGCGGCGGATATCACCCTGACGTGTGAGGACGGCGCGGAGCTGCACTTCCGCGTGACGGACCTGCCCGTTGGCGGCTCGTGCTACGCCTTCGAGCTGAATTCCGCGCAGTACACCGTCGAGAACCGCGTCTGCGCGGCCTCGGCGGAGGTCGAGCCGGACGGCTCGCTCTCCGTGGACTACCGCGTCAGCGTGATGGTGCAGGACGGCGGCCTCGTCCTCGTCAACATGACGGAGGACACGCTGCACAACGTCACCGTCCGCTACCGCACGGACACCGGCGGCACCTACTTCGGCGGCCTGAGCTACACGGCCACGGTCGAGGAGCTGGCCCCCGGCGCGTCGCAGACGGTCCTCGCGGCGGAATGCTACATGGGTCTGCCCTCCGTCATCGCGGTCTCGGCAGACGAATCGTAATCACCCTAGAAAAAGGAGGAAATATTGATGAGAAAACTGAGCAAAACGCTCCTCTCGCTGCTGCTGATCGCGGCGATGCTCGCATCGTTCGTCGTTCTCCCGGCGGCGGCAGAGGAACCGGCCGCAGAGCAGCCGACGGAGGCTGTGCAGGCGGCTGAGACGCAGGTGAATGACGCTGTAAAGACGAATTATGAGCTTTCCGTCGTCATGCTCGACTGCGGCAGAAAGTATTTTTCCGTGGACAGCATCAAGCAGATCATTGACAATGCCGCTGCGGCTGGCTTCAACAATGTGATGCTTGCGGTCGGCAACGACGGCATGCGCTTCCTGCTGGACGATATGAGCCTGACCGTGAACGGCACGACCTATTCTAGTGAGGAGGTCGCTGCGGCGATCCATACGGGCAACGAGGCTTATTATAATTTCACGACGGACGAACTGACGGAGTCCGAAATGGACGAGATCATTGCCTATGCGAAGACCAAGGGCCTCGGTATCATCCCTGTGATCAACACACCGGGCCATATGGATGCAATCCTTGATGCAGCCGAGGCGCTCACGGGCAAGACCTGCTCCTACAACGGCTCCGCTCGTGCCATCGACGTCACGAATTCGACGGCTGTCGCCTTCACGCAGGCATTCGTGCAGAAGTATGTTGATTACTTCGCTTCCAAGGGCTGCAAGTATTTCAACATGGGCGCGGATGAGTACGCGAATGATAAGTATACGGGCGGCTCTATGGGCTTTGGCAATCTGCAGAGCACCGGCAAGTACAGCTATTATGTGCAGTACGTTAATCAGGTCGCTGCGCTGATCAAGAATGCCGGCATGACCCCGATGGCGTTCAATGATGGCATCTATTTTGCAAACAATACTTCCAGCGGCACGTTTGATACCGATATCGTGATCTGCTATTGGTCGAATGGCTGGAGCAGCTATACTCCGATGCCGGCTGAAACGCTTGCAAGCATGGGCTTCAAGATGGTCAACACGCACGGCGACTATTATTGGGTGCTCGGCAAAAGCAACTGGCAGTGCGATGCTAAAAAGGCCAGCGTCTTTAATTATAAGACGTTCCAGGGCGGCACGATCGACAATCCGTCCGGCGCGATGTTCTGCATCTGGTGCGACTATCCCGGCGCAGACTCGGAGAGCAATGTGATCTCCTCAACTGCCGCGACGATCGCCGCCTTTGGCAAGACTCTGCCGGAGGTCAAGACGCAGGAACCCGATGCGACGGTAACGAGGGGCAATATTTCCATTACGGCTCCCGGCCTGACAGGCGCTACGGTTACGTCCGCTACTGTCAGTGATGAGCTGGACGGCAAGAAGGTCGCCGGTGCTTGGAATATCGAACTGACGACGGCAAACGGCAGCTATACCGGCTCTGCAGCGGTCAAGGTCCCGCTGGACGGCAAGTGGACCGGCTGCACGATCACTGCCGGTGTCTTGAATGAAGAAACGGGCAAGGTCGACTACGGTAAGGACTATGATATCAAGGACGGCTTCCTGACCTTCACGGCTCCGCATTTCTCCACGGTCGTGGTGCTGGCAGAACCGCAGCAGAAGAGCCTTGTTGTGCCGACGAATGGGACGAAGACGGTCGAAGAAAATGGCAATCTGACGGCTGCGGAAGTGAGCTACAGCGCGGAGGGTATCGTTAGTCTGGAAAGCAGAACTTTTGCCAACAATGTGACGACAATGACCTTCAAGGGCCTTGCCAATGGCGACGTGAGCGTCACCGTCGGCAATCTCGTCTATCAGATCACGGTGACGGATAAGTCGTATTCCAGTAAGAAGATGATCACGGTTGCTGTTGGCGGCACAGCGACGGATACGGTTGACGGTGAAGTCAGCAGCTCGTATACGGATGATTTCGTAAGTGTAAAGACGGAGACGAAGGATAAAGATCAGACCTATATCCCTGCAGAACTTGCGATTGGTACGCTGTATGTTTCTACAAAGAAGAATGATACCACCCCTACTCAGTATTTGAAATTTATTAGCGCAGGAAATGGGAAATATTATATTCAGGACGGCGATAATTATATTTACCCGTATGCTGCACGTCGTATTTTTGACAATTGGGACTATAGCTTAAAGGAAACTACGAAACAAAGTGATGCCTTAGTGAATGTTGCTATTAACAGTGATAAGAGTATCACGGTTTCGCGCGATTATTCTGAAACAGGCTGGGGGACGACATATACGGCAAAGGCGTATTTGACTATCTCCGGGTCAAGCTATGCTGCAACAGATACTGAGACATATCTGTACCTGTACGACGTAAAGCCTGCAGGCAAGCAAACCACCATCTCCTTCACCGGTAAGAAGGCGGGCACGACGCAGGTTGTGATCGGTGATGTGCTGTATACGATCGTTGTCGAGGACAAGGCTCCGGACGGCGCGATGACGAATACTTCGCTGACGCTGGAGTACTGGATTACGAACTCGTCGGTTTATGACACGGCTTCTGCTTCGTCGAATCACACAAAGAGCATTACCACTGCGACTGATGGCGTGGACACCGATGAAGGCGTTGACATTGCACAATTTGCACCGGAACATGCCTATTCCAATTTCGATGGTTGGAAAGACGTGTATTACTGGCAGGCAATGCGGCTGGATGCAAACAACAAACAGACGAATGATTCTGGCGATGACGAGACTGCCGATGGCACGACCTTTACGCATGTCCGTTATCACGCCGGTGCGTGGCAGTATAAGACAGTGGACGGCACTTGGCATTATTTCCTCAGCACGGATCAGGCGGTCGCCTATTATCTGCAGAAGACGGAAGTCACGAAAGAAGTTGAAACCTACGTCAAGGACTGGGGATATGGCACGAACAGTACTACGCAGGATATTTCCGGCGGCAAGGGTCAGGTCGCACTGACGGTTGCAGTTGTCTACCCGGACGGCACGGTTTCCCCAGTCGAGGAAAACATGTATTCCAAATCCACAACGATCTTCAACTACTGGGCTGGCCGCGACATTGGCATTATTGCTCCGAAGAATAATGAAGATTATACGATTTCCAAGATTACGGTTACAAACGGCGAGAGAACCAGTAATAATTCGTTGACTTATTGGAAAACTACAGATACCATTACATGGGAAAAAGTTACGACTGATGCTGGAACGACGTGGTATGACGAGACGACCGTGTGGGATGATGTCAATAACGCCGGAACTACGCCGGTGGTTAATGGTAGAAATAGTGAAATCAACGAGGTGTGCACTTGGGAAAAGATGAACACCGCTAAGCTTGTTCTGATTTACCTGAAGCCGACGGAAAAGGAAACCAACCTTAAGGTCGTCTATTATGATGATACCTATAGTCAGGTCATTACCAATTACGATATTGCGATGAAGTATGTGGCTGGCGATGCAATGCCATCTTTCCAGACAGCACTGTGGAACAATGATAAGGACGTCCATACGGGCGTTTTCGAGCTGGACAATGACGCTTATGTTACGAACAGCTCGGGTGTTCACCAGACCTTTAATAAAGACGTTTCCACGGTTTCTGGTGTGGCATCGCAATACAAGAGTGGTTTCTACAAATATGTTCAGGCTGATATTTCCGCAGATGGAAAGACAATGACTCTCCACTTCGCGGTAGACGAGACTAAACTGAAATCGATGTATGTTATTGATTTCGGCCTCCCGGTAAGAATTCCTATCAGCAGCTTCGGTATGGAGAACCCGCAGGAAGTGACCGGGGTTACAGTACTTGATAGCGAACTGAGCTATGGTACGGCGAGCGCAGTGTATGAAAATGACGGCTGGTATATCGTCTATGTGCCCAACAAGACGCTGAAAGCTGTTGAGACTCTCCGTGCAGAGTTTACTTACAGCGGCCATAATGCGGCAAGACTGACAATCGGTCTGATTCCCGCCTCCACAGTCTACTATGAAGAGGGATTTGCTACCTACGATGGCACTTGGACTGGTACGACCAACAAGGGAACCGGCACGCAGACCCTGACGAAGCTGGGTGAGAATGACAAAAACACCAATGGCTACGGCTATGATGGTGCTTACGCCGAGAACAAAACGGACAGCAATGCTACGGCTGCGGTGACTACCACGGTCGGCAGCAGCGCGACCTTCCAGTTCAATGGAACGGGGCTGGAGCTGTATCTCCGCACGGTGAACACCAGCGACAATGAGAACGATGTTGCACGTCATTCTTACATGCTTGTTCAGGTCTATCAGGGCACGAGTGCTGCGACCGAGAATCTGAAGCGCATGAGCTTTGTGGATGTTAACAACTGGTACGTTCAGAAGGGTACGCAGTACGGTTACAACACCCCGTGCTGGACGGTTGACGGCATGGCCGACGGCGAGTACACGGTCGTTGTCCGTTTCGTCAAGGGTGAAACGCTGGCCATCGATGGCTTCCGCGTGACCAACAAGGCCTATGAGTCCTCTTATGCGCAGGACAACGAGGCTCAGATGAAGACCTCCGAAATCCGTAACATGGTGCTGAAGCAGGCTGATGTCGATAATACCCTGTTCACAAAGACTGACCCGATGTATCGGGTTGGCGAAAATGAAGTCCTTGATGCTGTCTTCGATAAGGAAGATGCAAGTAGAATCATCAGTGGTGCAGTTGTCATTAGACGGAATTATACCGATGAGTCGAATGCAGGAGCACTTGTCGACGTTACCGAAGAACTTGTCAACATCGGCCCGAAGAATGAGATTTACCTCAACCCGGGCGAAGCTGTTGTAATGGAGCTGCCGACCACCTACACGACCGTTCAGGTCGGTATGCGCAGTCTGACCGGCGATACGGTGACGTACAAGATCAACAGTGAGCCTACGAAGGAAATGAAGTCTACTGTTGACATGTATTACAGGGTCGCCCTTGCAGACGGCGGCAAGCTTGTCATTCAGAACAAATCCGATTCTAAGCAAATCCTTGCCCTGACCAAGCTGAAGGTTACCGGAGCGGGCACGACGACCAACGACGTCAGCGTCGAGACCACTCCCGAAGCGATCCGCTACGCGATGGCGCTGATGCGCGGCATCGACGTCCCGCAGTTCACGGACGTCGCCGAGGATGCGTGGTATCACGACTACGTCTACGACCTCGTCTACCGCGGTGTCGTCAACGGCATGACCGCCACGACCTACGAGCCTGAGGGCAAGCTCACCCGTGCCCAGTTCGTCAAGCTGCTGGCCTGCTCCCTCGCGGACGCCGAAACGCTCAAGACCTACGAGGGCAAGCATCCGTTTAAGGACAGCGAGGGCCACTGGGCCGAGGCCTACATCGCGTGGGCCAAGGACAAGGGCATCGTCGAGGGCGTCTCCGCCACGGAGTTCGACCCTGAGGCACCGATCACCCGCGAGCAGATGGCCACGATCTTTGGCCGCTATGCGCTGAAGCAGGGCATCGAGCTGCCGAAGTCCGACAACGCGGCCGGGTCCTTCCCGGACGCCGACAAGATCTCCGAGTATGCCCGTGAGTTCGTCGAGCTCATGCGCATCGCGGGCATCCTGAACGGCTACGAGGACGGCACGTTCCGCCCGCAGGGCAACGCCACCCGCGCGGAGGCAGCCAAGCTGTTCTCCCTGTTCCTGTCCATCACGGACAAGCTCGCAAAATAAACGCAATGCCGCCGCCCTTCCGGGCGGCGGCATTTTCTATGGGGCAAAGCCCCCACCACACTGTAGCGGCGCTCAGTGAGCGCCTATGGCAAATGCAAGCTTGGAGGAACTGTCGAAAAACCGGCAGCCCGCTCGTTTCGATTTAAAATAGGGCGTCAGCCCAACCATATTGTAGCGGCGCTCAGTGAGCGCCTATGGCAGCCGCAAGTTTGGGAGAACCATCGAAAAAACGACAGCGGTACTTGGCGCTCGCAATGGCATGCCGCGACAAAGGCGTGTGCGGTCGACGATACTGTCCGGAAATCTGCAAGTGCGCAAGGCGCTCACTGAGCGCCGCTACATTAGTGCGTGCGGCCGAAGAAGTGCACGGAAACCAGCAACTGCCAAAGGCGAAGCCTTGGGAGAGCCATTAAAAAACCGGACGGGCTCATGGCTCGTCCGGTTCATAAAAGCGATCATTCAACCATTTTGCGGGGTTGTCTGCAATATATTGCCAAATCATATCATAATCCTTCTGCCCGCGGATAACGTGGTCATAATAGCTCCGCTGCCATATCGAAAATCCGGCCCGCTTCGACACATGTGCCTTCATCTGGCGGACGATCTGCGGAATTCCCGCCTGTCCCGGCGTTTCGTCAAGCCGCAGCAGCAAATGAATATGATTCGGCATGACGACGGATTGATCAACCGATGCGTGAGAGTAGAATTTCGGGATGTCCCGGATGGCCTCTGCGGCATACCGGCCATAGCGCGTGAGCGGCAGCCTGTGCAGAGGGCGCTCGCAACCCGCAAGGGGCACGCCGCATCCGTAAGGCGGCAAAGCCGCCAACGGCTGCGCAGTGAGCGCCGCTACAGACTCCCAGAAGTAATTGCGTTTTCCATTGGTGCAGACCGTAATGAAGTACGCGCCGGGCGTACTGTAATCAAATTCCGGCAGGCGATGAAAGCGATATTGCGACTCACTCATACTTTATCACAGCATCGGTCGACCATTTCCTCCATCATGCCCTGCCGCAGGTGGCACAGCAGCCGGAATTGCTCCACGATGTCCGCCTGCATGCCCTGACTCATCCATAGCACGATCTGGCCATAGCACTCGCACTGGTAAAACCGCACCAGCACCTCCCGGTCCGCCTCTGGCAGGACCTTCCCGGCAAACGCCGTGTCAAAATAGCTGCCCACCACGCTGTGGCAGATGTCCATCAGGCTGTGCTCATAGGCCTCGTGGCTGGCGGAATTGTAAAGATGCAGCACGGCCGTTCGGTTCTGCAGGGCAAATTCCACGGCGATCTCCAGGCACTGCTCCAGCGAGTCGACCGTCGGGTACTCCTGCACGATGCGTGCAGCCTCGTCCCGCACGATTTCCTCCGCCAGTGCGGGGATGTCCGGGTAGTGATAGTAAAACGAATTGCGGTTGATGCCGCAGTCCTCCACGATGTCCTTGACTGTGATCTTGTTGAGCGGACGCTCGTTGAGAAGCTTCAGGAACGAAGCGCGGATCGCACGCTTGGTCAGCGATGTCACGGGCTGCACCTTCCTTTCCTGCCCATTATGCCACAGACCGGGAATTTTTGCAAGGAAAAAACCAGTAAAAAAACGGGGCCATCAGGAGAGGCTTCATAAGGAAGAAGGCGGTGCAAAATTTGCGCTGCCTTCTTTTTGTGCAATCCGAAAACGGATAGATACCGGATTTGGGCTGACAAAACCGGATGCTCGCTGCACCTATGGACAAAAGTGATATTCCGGGCGTTGCCCGGAGTGATATTTTCCTATTCGGAAAGTGATATAAAAGCCTTGCGGCTTTTGTGATATTATATTCGCCGGTGAAACTGCCGCAGGCAATATCACGATGCGAAGCATCCTATCACTGTCCGTAGGACAATTTCACTCGCCGTCAGGCGAATATAACTGAGGCGCACCTCCTTACGGAGTGCGCCTCCAGCGGCCCCGTTTGTGGATCATTTTGCTGCGTTGCGCAGGATGCACTTGAGCGTGCGCACGGCGGCCTCCATGTCCTCGACCGGGACGTACTCGAACCGGCCGTGGTAATTCTCGCCGCCCGTGAACAGGTTCGGGCAGGGGAGACCCTCGTAGGACAGGCGCGCGCCGTCCGTGCCGCCGCGGATGGGCACGACGCGCGGCGTGACGCCCGCATCGCGCATGGCCTGCTGCGCCGCCTCGACGATGGCCATGTGCGGCTCGATCTTCTCACGCATATTGTAGTAGCTGTCGCGCAGGGCGACTTCGACCGTTCCCGCGCCGTATTTCGCGTTCAGGAAGGCCGCCGCCGACTCGAACAGCGCCTTGCGCGCCTCGAACGACGCGCGGTCGTGGTCGCGGATGATGTATTCGAGCGTCGCCAGCTCCACCTCGCCCTGCATGGCACACAGGTGGCTGAAGCCCTCGTAGCCCTCCGTGGCCTCCGGGCGGTCGTGCACCGGCAGCATGCCGTGGAACTCCATGGCGATGAGCTGCGCGTTGATCATGCAGCGCTTGGCCGAGCCGGGGTGGACGTTGCGCCCGTGGACGGTCACAACGGCGGAGGCGGCGTTGAAATTCTCATATTCCAGCTCACCGAGCGTGCCGCCGTCGACGGTGTAGGCGTAGTCCGCGCCGAAATGCGCCAGATCGAAGCGGTCCGCGCCGCGGCCGATCTCCTCATCCGGCGTGAAGCCGATGCGCAGGGACGCGTGCGCGCCGCCCTCGGCCAGCAGCTCCTCCACGGCGGTCAGAATTTCCGCGATGCCCGCCTTGTCGTCCGCGCCGAGCAGCGTCGTGCCGTCCGTGACGATCAGGTGCTTGCCGACGCTGCGGTTCAGGATCGGGAAATCCGCAGGGCTGAGCAGCGTCGTGTCGTTCAGGGCAATATCGCCGCCGGTGTACTCCACGATGCGCGGCTTGATGTCCCTGCCGGAGCAGTCCGGCGAGGTGTCCATATGGGCAATGAGGCCGATGGCGGGCGCACCGGGCGTGCCGGGCACGGAGCCGTAGACATAGCCGTCCGCGTCGATGCGGGCGTCCGCAATACCGAGCGCGCGCATCTCCTCCACGAGCGCTTCGCCGAGCAGCTTCTGCTTCGCGGTCGAGGGGCAGGTCTCCGAGCTCTCATCCGACTGCGTGTCGAAGGAAACATAGTGCAGAAGGCGTTCCGTTACCGTCATATCCGTTCTCCTTTCCAATTGTCGAAAACTGCCCCGGCGTTTGGCCGGGGCAGAAATTTTTTCTTACTTGCCGCAGAGCGCTGCAGTGTCCTGCGCGATCATGAGCTCTTCGTTCGTGGGGATGACCCAGACCTTCACGCGGGAATCGTCCGCGGAGATGAGGGCTTCCTCGCCGCGCACCTTGTTGCGCTCCGGGTCGAGCTTGACGCCGAGGAACTCCAGACCCTCGCAGATGGCGGCGCGGTTCGTGCAGCCGTTCTCGCCGACACCGGCCGTGAAGACCAGGCAGTCCAGACCGCCGAGCGCGGCAGCGTAGGCGCCGATATACTTGCGGACCTCGTAGCAGAACTTGTCCAGCGCGAGCTGGCAGGCCTCGTCGCCCTTGTTGGCACCGGCCTCGAGATCACGGAAGTCGGAGGACACGCCGTTCGACAGAGCCAGCACGCCGGACTTCTTGTTCAGCATCGTCAGGCACTCGTCGGCCGTCATGTTGTACTTGTTCATGATGAACTGCGCGACGCAGGTGTCGATATCGCCTGCGCGGGTGCCCATGGGAACGCCGGCCAGCGGGGACAGGCCCATGGATGTATCCTGGCACTTGCCGTCCGCAACGGCGGAGAGGGAGGAGCCGTTGCCGAGGTGGCAGACGACGATCTTCAGCTCGCTTGCGGGCTTGCCCATCAGCTCGATGGCGCGCTTGGAGACATAGCGGTGGGACGTGCCGTGGAAGCCGTAGCGGCGGAGATGATCTTCCTCATAATACTTCGTGGGAATGGCGTAGCGATAGGCCTTCGGTGGCATGGTCATATGGAACGCAGTGTCGAACACGGCGACCTGGGGCTTGCCCGGCATGACCTTCTCGCAGGCCTCGATGCCCATGAGGTTGGCGGGGTTGTGGAGCGGGCCGAGGGGGATGCAGTCGCGGATGGCCTGCTTGCAGGCTTCGTCGATGATGCAGGATTCAACGAACTTGTCGCCGCCGTGCAGCACGCGATGGCCGATGGCATCGATCTCGTCCGTGGACTTCAGAACACCGTACTCCGGATCGACAAGGATGGACAGGACGGCCTCAATGGCTTCGGAATGCGTGGGCATGGGGATGTCGCGCTCGACCTTCAGACCGGTGGCGGGGACCTTGTGTGTCAGCTTGCCATCGATGTAGATGCGCTCGCACAGGCCCTTGGCGAAGACCTCACCGGAGGTCGGGTCCATCAGCTGGTACTTCAGCGAAGAGCTGCCTGCATTGATCACGAGAATTTTCATGGTTGTGTCAACTCCTGTAAAAACATTGTTTTCTTTTCTTCAATTTCGTGATAGTATTAACACATACGGCTTTATTCTATAATAAATTGGCGCATGATACAAGTGCTTTTTTGGGAAATGAGGAATTTTTTGTGAGGATCGCCGGAATCATCTGCGAATACAACCCCTTCCACAACGGCCATGCCCATCAGCTCGCCGTGCTGCGGGAGGCGGGCTATGCGCCGGTGTGCGTGATGAGCGGGGACTATGTCCAGCGGGGCGAGCCTGCTGTCATCCCGGCTGCGGCACGGGCCGAGGCTGCCGTTCACTGCGGGGCGGCGCTGGTGCTCGAGCTGCCGCCGAGCTATGCGCTCCGCTCGGCAGAGGGCTTTGCGGACGGCGGCGTGGAGCTGCTCGACCGCCTCGGCTGCGCGGAGGCGCTGTGCTTCGGCAGCGAGAGCGGCGATGCGGAGGCCCTGCTGGCTACGGCGCGAACGCTGCTGTCTCCGGAGCTTGTGCCGCTGCTGAAGCAGGAGCTTACGGGCGGCGCCTCGTTCCCGGCGGCGCGGCAGCGGGCGCTGGAACGGCTTGGCGCGCCCGGTGCGGCGCTGCTGGAGCGGCCCAATTCCATTCTTGCGGTGGAATACTGCAAGGCCCTGCTGCGGCGCAGGTCTGCCATGCGGCCGCTCGTGCTGCACCGCGCGGGGGATTATCACGGCGGG
>OHKK01000791.1_pt1 | contig 14297 bp, 7 predicted proteins | sample 1568811 | NCBI WGS metagenome assembly OHKK01 (sample SAMEA3879568, study PRJEB24766) | human gut metagenome | biome: human-associated habitat; feature: feces | place: USA | collected 1985/1987
AGCCGTTTTCGACCTGATACATTCTGAATCAGGTCGAAAACGGCTACACCTGCCTCACCGCTGTAATGCAGAAGTGTATGATTGATGATCAGCAAAAACAAAAACTGCCATATATACTGTACTGAGGTGGCAAAACCGGTTCGGAAACATTCCCACTGTTCCCGGAAGCGAATGGCACACAGGCGGAGTTTTAAGGTATGGTGTTTTGAGAAAATGCCCGGAAGATAGAACAGGATCGCAATTGTCTGTCCAAGCACCGTTGAAAGCGCCGCTCCGAACGCCCCCATATCCAGAACCAGAACAAACATGAAATTCATCGCCACATCGGACAGATTTGCTACTGTAAAGCCAAAACTTGCCAGCTTCTGATTATCATCGTTGCGCAGATAATAATTTAAAAGATAGGATATAAACAGAACCGGCATACCGGTTACGATCGTCCGCACATATTCGCTGCTGACTTCAAAAAGAACCCCATCTGTTTTTGTCACTCCAAGTAATCTCATCCACTGCGGCAGGAACAGATTTCCCGTAGCGGCAAGTATAGTGCTGACCAGAATGCCCGCCATCAGGATCTGATTGAAATTATCGACCGCCTCCTCTGTCTTTCCCTCCCCAAGATATTTCGAATATTTTACTGAGCCGCCGATGCCAAGTCCATGTACCAGCACATTGATGACCATAAAAACCGGAAGGGCAAGACTCACTGCTGCAAGGCCGGTCGCACCCATCCGCTGTCCGATCACGATCGCATCTGCCATATCGCCTACCGCCAGTCCAAGCGCCGATACCATGGAAGGTGCCAGAAGGCGTGCAAACATTTTTCCGCTAAACTGATCCTGTTCTTTTCTTTTCATTCTCAGTTCCCCCCTTTCTTTGTCTCTGCCCTGTATTTTGCCATCCATACTTTATTTTTGGAAACCGGGACCATATGTTGTTTCATCATCCGCAGTCCGGCAATCCCCAGATCCTCTTCTCCGTTCATCAGACAGAAGCTTTCATCTGACAGCAGGAAAAATGCTCTCTGCGTATAATAAGCCAGACCGGAAATCTCAGGATCGTGTTTTTCCAGACATCCATCCAGGATGCCGTCAGCGAGCGGAAAACCAAATGCCACTGCGGCCGGCTTCTGATCCACATAGACGAGCACCCCAAAAAGTTCCAGTTCTTTTCGGTATTCCCATGCCCGCACGGCGACTCCTTCATCCTGCAGTCCGGCAAATCCTTCTTTATGTCCTGTGCCGGAATGCTTTCCAAGCACCGCTTCCACATCAGCAATGTTGCTCTCATCGCACAGGACAGCTTTCATCTCATGCGTACGCTCAAGCCTGTGGATCTGCTTTCGAAAGCCGGCAAATCTTTTCCCGGAAAGTGTTTCAAACTCCTGCCGGCTGTAAAGATATTCCTCTCCTTCCGGCATCTCTGTTATCTGAAAACAGGATGGATATTCCTGTTCCAGAAAATCCAGATCCTCCTCCCTTAGATAAAACAAAGTAAACACTTCCTGTTTTTGCATCTGTTCCTGGAGAAATCTTTTTTTCTTTTCTTTGTTTCCACATGGAAAAAACCATGCATTTTCTCCGTATACCGTACTTTTTACCGTAAAAAAATCTGTCTCCTGATAAAGGGTAAGCCCCATTTTTTCTTTCCAGATCCAAAGAGAATCAAATGCATGGGAAGATAACTGATGTCCGTACTTTCTGCGGATCTGCTCTATTTCCTCTTTCCTTTTAAAGTCCACGTTATTCCCTCACTCTCTGTCGTTCCACAAGTTCTGCAAAAAAGCCGTTTTTTGCAATCAGTTCCTCATATGTCCCATCTTCCGTGATCCTGCCGCCATCCAGCACGACAATGCGGTCACACTGCCGGATCGTAGAAAGCCGGTGCGCGATGACAATTCTTGTACATTTCAGTCCATCCAGTGCCTCAGAGACGATCTTCTGTGTAATATTGTCCAGAGCACTGGTCGCCTCATCCAGAAACAGGATCTTTGGTTTTGCCGCCACTGCCCTGGCAATCATAAGACGCTGTTTCTGACCGCCGGAAAATCCACTTCCGCTTTCTGCGATCAGCGTATGCATCCCCATCGGCATCTGCCGGATATCTTCTGCAAGCCCTGCCATCTCTGCTGCCTGCCATGCATCTTCTACGGTAAGATGCGGAGCCGAGATGACAATATTCGAATAGATGCTGCCAGGAAATATCTTTCCGTTCTGCATCACAACACCCATATATTTGCGCAGAGATTTCAGATCCAGGCTGCTTAAATCCTTTCCATCGTAATAGACGGCTCCTTTTACCGGTTTCTCAAATCCAAGCATCAGCCGCATCAGCGTTGATTTTCCGCATCCGGTTTTCCCCACGATTGCCACATACTGTCCCTGCCGGATCTTCAGGGAAAGATTTTCAAACAACATCGGCATGGATTTCTGATAACGAAAAGAAACGTTCGTAAGTTCAATTCCTCCGCTCAGTCTTGTAACCATCTGCTTATCTTCGGATATTTCCGGTACTTCCTCCAGAACCGGACGGATGATATCAAAAACAGCGCAGATTCTTGCAAAGATACCGGAAGTTTCCATCAGAACGGAACAGGCAGCCATCAGCGTTGCGTATGCTGCATGAAAGGACATATATGCAGGCATGCTGATCCCGTTTTTGATTGCATGCGTATAAATCAGAAGATTTCCACCAAGAAAAATCACCGTCTTTAATATATTTTCACATCTTATAAAGAGCGGCGGATTATATTCCAGTTCGGCATATTCTTTGTACTGTTTTGCCCATTTTCCAAACGCACGCTGTTCCGAACCGGACATGCGGATTTTCGAAATTCCAAGAAACAGTGCGTAGACCAGTCCGCTTTCTTTTGCAGAACATACCCTTTTTTCACGTTCCAGATGAATTTTTGCCAATGTCTGTATCAGGAACAATATCAAAAGGAAACACAGGATCAAAAGCACACTTCCGGTCAGCGACGGTGCATAAATATGAACCTGTATCATACAGACAACAAACGTAAGCACGGCCGTGCCCGCCATCAGCACTGCTTCCAGTGCCATACCACACACACCGCTTAGATCCTGCATCCTGCCTGCCAGTTCTCCGGTGCTGTACCTGCGGAAAAATCCTGCCGGAAGTGAAAGCACACGCATCATCGCCGCGCTTTCTATCGAAATACTGATCCTCGTTTTCATTTTTGCAAGCAGGATTTCACGGATCATCTGAAACAGCACCGCTGAAATCCCGGTTCCGATCAGCAGCAAAGCGCACGACATCAGCACATTCATCCCGCCCTGTGCAATACCTTTTTCAAAGATCAGAGCGTTGGCGCAGACCGGAAAGATACCAGTCAATGTTACCGCCAGCGCCGCAAAAAAAATCGCAGCGAGATCGGATGCGGATAAGCTCTGTACTGCATAAAGAAACAATTCTTTTGCATGAATTGCCTTAAGCGGCAGTGGTTTATAAAAACACAGTGCCTCATCGGAAAGTGCTTTTACATTCTGTGCATTTGCCTTTACCTGCTGCCCGCTTTCCTCTTCCAGAAAGACATAACCGCCGGAACCATCCGGCAGGATCGCCACTGCTTTTTTGCTTTCCCGGTAAGTCCCAAGCATCGCACCGATTCCGTCCTGATACCAGCTTCCGGTAAGCATGACCTTTCTTCTCATAAATCCTGAAGGACGCATCAGATATTCCAGGATACTTTCGGTATCTTTCAGGCTGCCCGGGATTTCTCTTGGTTTCACATGATAATATTTCAAAATCTGTTCAATGGACTCAATCGCTGCGACTCTCTCATCCTCATGATATTCCCGGATCCGCTTTTTCCCCATTACGATGCCTGCCATATCCTGAAGCGCGTCACAGAAAGTATCCTCATCCATTTTTACTTTCTGCTTGATCTGCTCATCAAACCATCCCACACCGTTACCTCCGTCTATATTTTTTCTTTATTCATTCATCACCAGTTTTGTATACAGACCGCCTGCTTTCATCAGCTCTTCATGCTTTCCGCGTTCCACGATCTTTCCTCTGTCCATGACAATGATCTCATCACAGTCACGGATCGTAGAAAGACGGTGTGCCACTACGATACAGGTAATTCCCCGCTCTTTGATCGAGCGGACGACTTCGTACTCTGTTCTGGCATCCAGTGCTGAAGTCGCTTCATCCATAAGAATGATCGTCGGATCCTGTGCCAGCACGCGTGCGATCTCCAGCCGCTGTCTCTGTCCGCCGGAAAAGTCCCTTCCTCCGTCCAGGATCTGGTACTGATAACCGCCGTCACGGTTCATGATATCGGCATGAAGCTGTGCGTCTCTTGCCGCAAGGATCATCTCATAATCCTCGATCGTGGAATCCCACATTTTTATATTATTTCTGATCGACAACTGCCAGCGAACCGGTAAAGACCTTGCGATGGATTTCCGAAATTGGTTTCCCGCCAAAAAGGATCTCTCCTTCCCACGGTTTGTACAGTCCGGAGATCAGTTTGGACACCGTCGATTTTCCACATCCGGAAGCACCCACAAGTGCCACTCGTTCTCCCGGACGGATCTGAAGATTAAAATTTTCAATCAGCGGCTCTTCCAGGGAAGAATAACCAAAGGTAACGTTTTTCAGCTCTACAGAACCGTCCAGCTTATCGTATTCTCCATCCTGTGAAAGTTCTTCTTTCTGTGTATAAGGATCGACCGGGTACTGCATCACATCTTCTACCCGCTCCATGTTGCTTTTCATCTCCTGCAGTTCCTGCCCGGCTGCGGTAAATGTCTCCAGTGGATCACGGAATGCCGCCATAAATCCCTGAAAAGCAAGCAGCATGCCGACAGTAAAATTCCCCTTTATCACAAACCATGCACCAAGAGACAGGATCACCGTATCGGAAATCTTCTCCACGATCAGCGGTATCATCCCCATGTATGTATTGACTTTCGTATAACGGACCTGCTGCGTGTTGACCGCCGCCTGAAGTCCTGCCCATTTTTCAAAAAATCCATTGTCTGCACCACTTGATTTGATTGTCTCGATCATCTCAATACCGGCATAAGTCGTGCCGTCCAGATTACCCTGGTCACGCATCTGTACCCTGGTAATGTTGCTGCGCTCCTCTGTCATTTTGCGTACTGCCGCAATATGAAGCAGCGTAGCTGTAATCCCCACACAGGAAAGCGCAACACTGTATCGCAGCATGATGATCAGATAAAAGATCAGCATAATAAAATTCAACACCATCGGTGTAAAAATCTGGATCAGTTTTGCGGCAATATCCTGATTTGCTTTCTGTCTGGCGGCGATATCTCCTGCCATGCGCTGGGTAAAAAATTCGACCGGAAGACGCAGTACATGCCATAAGAACTGTGCATTTGCAGCAATCGCAAGTTTTCCTCTGATTTTCTGCATATTCCATTCCCGCACTGTCAGAGCAAGGATCTGCAGGATCGTCACCGCCAGGATTCCTGTGGCAAAAACATGCAGCCATTCCCCTGAGCTTCCCGGCAGGATCTGATCCAAGAAAATCCTGGAAAATACCGGCTGCAAAATCCCAAGTACAGCGGTGATCACCGAGAGAAGTATCAGAAAAGCGATAATATCACCGGTCCCGTTCAGCCTTTTCCCGGCAAATGCCAGAACACTCTTTGGCATGCCTCCCGTTTCAAACTCCTCGCCAGGCTCAAACATCAGACACACACCGGTAAAGTTTTCGTCGAATTCTTCCATGGAAACTTCTATGTAGCCCCGCGCCGGATCGTTGAGCACTGCTTTTCCTTTGCGAAATCCATTAAGTACCACAAAATGCTGGAACCCCCAGTGTATAATGCACGGAAATGTCCCTTCTTCCATCAGTTCCTGCGGCTCATAGCGATAAGCTTCCACTTCCAGTCCATAACCAACTGCTGCCTGGTAAATATTTTTGGCATTGGAACCATTTCTGGAAACACCGCACGCGGCACGCATTTCTTCCAGCGAAACCCAGCGTCTGTAATAAGCGAGAACCATACAAAGAGATGCCGCTCCACATTCCAGTGCTTCCATCTGCATGATCACCGGTGTTTTGGCAGTTCCCTTTGTTTTCGGTCTGGGAATATCCTTTTTCATCTTCTGCCTCCTTTAATTTAAAAGGTAGTGAATGGGACTGACGCGATCCGTCACAATGGAAACCGACTGTATCCCATCTTCGGTATCTTCTGAGACGATCACCGGATAACGCCATTCCCCTGTCTCGATCCCAAGTGCATGCACCATGCTTTCGCTTCCCAGTTTTTCTGCCATCATCTCATAACTTTCCGGCAGCTCTGCTGCCATAAGAACCACTCCTTTGTTTTTCCCGGAAACGGTTTTCATACAGGCTTCCACCTGATGGATTTCTTCCTCTGTCAGATAACATGTAGTAATCCCATTTTCCGACCATCCTCTGGTATCGACCGTAATCTCCAGCGTTCCGGTCGCCGCCCAGATCCAGACTGACAGCAGCAACAGCAAAATCGCTGCCAGGAACAGAAATCCTCCCGGACGCGTCACTTTGATATAGTGATCCAACTGCTCCGGGTCAGAGATCCGCTCAATACTTTTCTCCCTGAACAAATTTCCCATCCTTTTCTCCTTCCTTCTCATTTCTTTATCTGCTTTTTCTCTGTACCCTTTTCTCCCATAAGCTTTTTCAGGATCTCTGCCACTTCTTCCGGGGCATCTTCCGTAAAGAAATGTTTCTGCCCGGCAAGGCAGACGATACGATACGGTTTCGGAATCCATCTGCGCCATTTCCGGTACTTTCTCTGACTGTTTGCGGTCAGCGGGTCTTTCTCCCCAAACACAAGCGTCACCGGACATTCCGGAAGTACCTGCTTTCTTTTTCTCATATAACAGGCACTTCTTCTTACTTCCTGCCGGAAGATTTCAAGAAAATGACTGCCGACCTGGACGTCTTTTCCCCGGAGCCGCCGGAGTATTTTGCGGATCATGTCATCTGTCAGGAAATCCCACAAGCTGCAGACATGACTGCCAAAAGCAAAGCCTTCATAAGGAAGTGATTCGCATATAATCAACCCTGCCATTCTTTTTTTCATCCTGCGTGAAAGTTCCAGTGCCAGTGCACTTCCCATACAGTCACCAAGCAGATACACCGTCTGATAATTTTTGATTTCTTTGCATCCTGCCACCTCTGCCGCTATACCCTCCACACTCTTCTCTCCATAAGCAGCCGGATTGAGCGAGGCCAGATCAACTTTTTCTTTCAGAAGCTCCGGATATCTCCAGAACGATGCCGGACTGCCGCCCGCAAACGGAACCATTAAAAGCAGTGTTTTTTTGTTCTCATTTTTCAGGAAAACGACAGGTTCAAGTGCATCTTTTCCTGCTGCCAACTGCCGGATGGTCGGATTCGCATAAACTTCTCCGTATGCAAGCCGGATTCCATAGGATTCACACTGTGCAAGAAAACGCAAAAGCATAAGCGAGTCCATGCCGATCGCAAACAGATTGTCCTCTGTGGTGATTCCCCGGTATCCCATCAGTTTTTCTGCCAGCGAGACCATGATCCTTTCTTTTCTTCCTGTCACCCAGTCTTTTGAAAATGTGCTTTTGGCGGACAGGTTTGCCGTGGTCTGCGTATATCTGCGCTCCAGTTCTTTCCGGTCTGCCTTTCCATGTTTTCCTGTTGGAATCTCATCGACGCAGACCGCTGCTTTTGGCACCTCATAGTATGGAAGTACTTTTGCCGCTTTTTCTCTGATCTGTCTGTCAGTCAGCTCTCCTTTGTAAAAATCAATCAACTGCTCTTTGATGCACAATACAATATGACGCGTTCCGGGAAACCATCTTTCCAGACTTTGCTCTATTTCTGTAAGATTTACGCGCATTCCGTGCAGTTTTATCTGATGATCCATTCTGCCAAGGTAATACAGCCAGCCAGCCTTCGAAAGAACTGCCAGATCACCTGTATGATACTGCGGCTCTCCTGCTTCGTCCTCATAGCCCATACCGACCAGCTCCCCCTGTATGACCAGTTCTCCGACCTCCCCACAGGGAAGCACCTCCCCGTAAAGGTTCTGCACCGTAAGGTGCGTATTCCACACCGGCCTGCCGATTGGGATCTGGGATTCTTTTCCGGTGCAGCGGTAATAACTGACGTCGATCGTACATTCGGTCGGACCGTAAAGGTTGTAGATCTCTGTACCTTTCAGCAGTTTCTTTGCCTTTTTCACCTGCTCTGCCAGAAGTGCTTCGCCGGAGCAAATGACGTACTGAAGATCCGGAAACTGCCATTTGCGCCGCTGTGCATATTCTAAAAACTGCTCCAGCATGGACGGTACAAAATGCACCATCGTCACCCGTTCCCGCAGGAGTACCTGCGCGATCGCATCCGGCTCTGCTTCCTTTCCATCTTCCAGAAGGACTTCTGTTTTTCCAAATGCCGGCGGCAGCACCAGCTCCCATATCGAAACATCAAACGTATTTCTTGTTTTCTGAAGAATCACATCCGTTCCTTCCCCAAATAACGACTGCATCCATTCCAGGCGGCAGCACAGCGACCGGTGGGAAATCCTGACAGCTTTTGGTTCTCCGGTCGTCCCGGATGTATACATCTGATATGCCGGAACATCTGCAAGTTCATTTAAATCATATTTTTCTTCTGATATATTGAACTCCGGATTTGTGCTAAACCATTCTTTTTCCGATCTCTCTGCCATTTTTTCATCGAGATACGCATCTGTCAGAAATAGAGTACATTCCCCCGCGATCTTCTTTTTTCTTTCCGGGGAATCATGGATACTGACCGGAAGAAATCCACATCCGCACAGCCATGCCGCATAGACCGCAGCCGGCAGACGCGGCGTCCGCCTCAGGCACAGACCGATCATATGCCCTTTTTGAAAATCTGCTTCTTTCTGTATCCGGTCAGCAAGGTGCAGGACAAGCCGGTGGAACTTCCGGTAACTCCATGTTTCTTCCTGCCAGATCAGAACAGTCTGTTCCGGTTTTGCCTTCACCATCTCCAGATAATGCTGCGGCAGTGATTTTTCCGGCTTCCATCGGAACGTATCATTCCATTCTGCCATAAACTGCTTTTCTTCCCCGGACAAGATTTCCAGTTCTTTCAGCGGTTTTTCCGGTTCTTTTACGATCTGCCCCATCACCTTTAGAACACGCATGATCAGATTTTGTACTTCTTCTTTTTTTATATGTTCTGTCTGATATTTGACGATCAGATCCAGTTGTTTCCCGTCATCATTCAGGAAAAATTTCAGCGGCACTTCTACGGAACGATTCATATATTCGATGCATGTTCCCGCTTTGGGTGCCGGAAGACAGCGTACCGGCCGGTAAGAAACTACGATATCATATCCACCCTCGCCTATGGCTTCCCCTCTTGTCTGCGATGCCAGCGTCTTCTTCAGCTCTGCACAGTAAGAAGCACCAGTGCTTTCAAAATCAGGATTTACATCCACCGGCTTCGTGGTGACGCAAAGTGCGATCATCGCGCCCTCTTCCCTTCCCCGGTTGAGAAGATTGCGGCCGATCCTGAGGCATTTCCCGCTTTTTAAACGGCACAGGCAGATGCCAAGCGCCGCATAAAACAGAGATTCCGCAGAAACCCGGAAACGGCGGAAAAATGTATTGATCTCTTTGTAATCAAACAACTGTGTATACGTAAGCAGTTCTGCATCCGGCTTTTTTGCTCTTGCGGCAAACGAAACGCTCTCTTTCCGGCTCTTTGTTTCACATGCCCCTGTTTCTTCCTGGCTTTTGTACAAAGCCTTCACCTTATTCTGAAACTGCATATCTGCTTCCGGAAGGTGCGCCCCACTTTCCAGTTTTTCGTAAATCTGTTCTACTTCTTTTGCAAAAAGTGACAGTGCATAGCTGTCCGTGATCAGATGATGGAATCTTCCAAATACTTCCGCAGATTCTTTTGTTCTGAGAATGGCAAATTCAAACAGATGGCTGTCGTAAAGAGCAAACGGCATACAGATCCAGTCGCGTATCACGGCTTCTGTCTCGTCCGTACTTTTTTCGCGGAGATCAAGAACCTGAGGTTCATAATCAAAAATGCGTTCAAAATACTGCCGGTCTCTTTTATTGATCTTGATCCAGAGTGCACTTTGCGTCTGTACGTAAACAGCAATGGCCTTTTTCAGCATTTGCGGATCCGTTTTTCCATCCAGACGCAGAATGCCTCCCACATTGGCTATGCCGGTATGTGGATAAGCCTTTTCCATCTGCCATATCTGTCTTTGTTCTTCTGTCAGTGGATAATCCATCTGCATATCTGTCACCTTCTTTTAAGCAGGGAATGCCCCTGCCAAAAACGGCAGAGGCACATTCCCTCATTTGTCTTAAATTCTGTTTCTGATGTCGTCCGTCATCTCCTGCCGCTGCTCTTTGTGAACCCTGCGAAGTCCGGAGCCACCTGTTACTTTTTCCAGATTATCGAGGGAGATCTTCTCCCCTTTGCCCTGTTTTTTTTCCTGATTTTTGTTTTCTGCCATCTCTTTTCTCCTTTCTTGTCTGCTTTGTTTTCTGTTATTTTGTGAGTTTCATGGTTTTCTGGAACCCGGTCTTTTTCGTAAATTTCTTCTTGTAAGCATTTACTTTTGATTTCGGGACCTTGATCACTGCTTTGCGGTAAATCCTGCCGATCGCATTCTTTCCGACCTTGTTCAGTACTTTGGACTTGATCGTGATCTTCTTCAGCTTTTTGCAGCCATAGAATGCTTTCTGCTCGATCACCCGGACGTTTTTGCCGATCGTTACCTGCGTCAGTTTTGCTTTCGCACCTTTGAATGCCTTCTTGCTGATCGCGGTTACTTTATAAGTCTTTCCTTTGATCTTTACAGTTGCCGGAACGGTCACTTTCCTCTTCGCTGCTGCTTTTGTCAGCGTCACCCCTGTCCTGGCAACTTTGTAAGTATTCTTTCCGACTTTGTAGGTCTGGCCAATCTTCACGCCGTTATCCGCAGGTTTTTCCGTTTCATCCGGTCTCTTCGTTTCATCCGGTTTCTTCGTTTCATCCGGTTTGGTATCCGGTCTTTCGCTTTCTTCCGCTTTCTGATCGCCAACCGTGATTTTTACGGTCTTTTTCAGGATCGTTTCTTCCGGAAGCGTCGCATAATTGTCTTTTGTAACAGCTCCGGTATCTCCGCTGTAGACCACTTCATTTGCTGCCGGTGTAATATAAGCGGTAATGTTTGCCGTTCCCTTCTTAACCGGCTCCATGATTCCGTTTTCGTAAATCTTCAGAACTTCTTCGTTATCGGATACATAGCGCACGCTCAGTCCATCGGTATTGTTTTTATCGTAAACCTGTGCATCTGCATTTTCTTCGTAACGGCTTCCGGTATACACTTTGGATTCTGCTGCGATCTGAAGCTGCATCTTCCAGTTTTCCGGCAATACATAGGAATCGGTTACTTCGCTGTTCTTTCCATCTACAAAGGTCAGTTTCTGTACGGCACCCATACGCAGTTTCTGTTCTTTGGAAGCACTCAGCGTAATATCATCTTCTCCGTAAGTGCCGTTTCCTGCCGCCAGCTCTGCTCTGAATGTTGTCTGCGCCACAAGGTTGCCTTTCTCATCTTCCACTGCTTTAAACACTTTGCTGTAATCATAAGGATACTCCAGCGTGTAATGTCCGCTTTCGCCCGGCTTCAGATTCTCTGTATTGAGCTGCGTCAGGGCAACTCTTTCTCCGTTTGCCGTCTGGCTGCTGAGGTTGATCTTCTGTACACCGCTGTTTCGTCCGCTGTTGTTTGTCACATCCACTGCAAACCGGATAATACCGCGTTCTTCCGTAGTTGCCTTAAACGCATCCACATCAAGCTGAAGCGGGATTTCTTTTCTGCAGCTTCCTTCCAGGATCTTATCTCCGGATTTTCCAGTCACATGGTACTTAAAGTATGCATCGGTCGCATCTTCTTTGACCGGAAGTTCAAAACTTACATGATACGTGCCGCCGCCAAACAGTTTTTCATTTTCTGGCAGGGTCTCGGTATGGATCACTTTTCCATCCTCGTCTTCTGCTGTAACCTTCAGACCGTCCAGGGTTTCCATACCATCGTTGTACAGTTCAATATCTGCGATCGTCTCGCTGCCCGCCAGAACTTCTCCGATCTGCGTGCTCTTTTCAACCAGATTGCCTGCCGGTACAAATTCCAGTGCTTCCAGTACCAGATGATTCATATCTGCGGTCAGAACCTCTTTTGAAACCTCCTTGCCATCCTGATCGGTTCCGGTGACGGTCTCTGTCGTAGACATTGCTTTTGTCACGGTCATCTTTACGGCCGGCTGAACTTCGTCGGTATTTTCATCCCGCAGAACTGCCGCACACGCAAAGTCTTTGTAGTTTGCGCCTTCCTTCTCCGTGATCTGAACCGGTTCGGTCAGTACAGAATTTTCCACATCATAGCGGACACCGTAAATCTGTGCTTCTGCTACACGGTTTTCTGTCAGCAGTGCAGCTTCACTTTCCGGATCTATACCTTTCTTCACTTTGGAAGCTTCCTGGATCCAGAATGCGTAAATATACTGACCATTGGAGGTTGTATAGTAGTCTGTGATTTTTGCATTCTGTGTATCTTCGGTTTCTTCCTGTTCTGCTGCATCACTGCCGCCGGATACCGGTGACAGGGCATCTCCTGCAATCGCGATCGGAGGCATGTAAACCTGACTTTCATCTGTCTCCCCTCCGTTCGGTCTGGCTTTCTGGATATAATACATATCAGCGTCTGTGGACGGACTCTTCACTATACAGTTCACCAGCATGCGGACATCCTGGGCATACAGAGTATTTCCGGAAAGATAGGTCAGCAGCGTAGTGTCTCCGCTTCGCTCAAAGTGAACCTTCGATTCTCCGACACCGGAAGTCGAAGTAACTATGATCGGGTACACAAAGGCATTCTTCTTATAATCGTAAACATACAGATAAACATCGCGGTCATTATCTGTCTCTTTATTTCCGTCATGATCCAGCACATAAGCGTACAGCGCCAGATCGTTATAAGAAATAGCATCAGACTCTATTACGATCGGTTCCTGTGTTACTAAAGTTCCATCTTCCTGTTCATACTTCTTGTACTCATATTTTACATATTCCGGGGTCGTCCCTTCTGCCCAGTAACCATCTTCATCCAGTGTTTCTTTTACTGTCCATTCCGGTACCAGAGCCAGGAACTTCTGTCCATACCATGCTTTCGTATAATCCTGATCATTTTCATAGTCGGTCCCTTTATAAGATTCGTTCCAGGTTCCCGTTGTCATATCGTACTCGCGGTATGCCATAACGCTGTAAGAATTTGCCACGTCACCTACCAGTCCCTGATCGTCCTGTGCAGAACTTTCGTACTCGGTCTTGGTATAGAATACCAGCATCTTCGTATGGTCATCGTTGCAGGAAATATGCGGGTCCACATCGGCTGTCCGATCCGCGAATACATAGTCCACTCCATCTTCTGTTACCGTATAAGCGTACGGTGCTGTCTTTGTGATCTCCTGTATCTCGCCCATGGTAAGTGCCGTTTTATCGAAGAATCTTCCATGAATATTCATGGCATTCAGTGTATCGATCACAATGTCGGTCTCGGTAAATTTGCGGTCTGCGCTGGACCATGCGATGAAAATGCCTGCATCACCCAGATCATAGAGAACCGGATTGCTGTCCGTTGTCCCATCATCTTCCACAAGGCTCGGTGTGGTCCAACTAGTACCCTCTCCAATACTGTAATATAACTGTGTGGAATTTCTCACACTGCCTTCTCCTGAATCCATCAGGAATACCATCAGATATTTGCCATCCGGCAATGCCATCATCTGAACATCACTGTTCGGACTCATACCCTCACGAAGTGTAGTCTCGGTAAACTGTCCAGAGGATTCTATACTTCTGGTCTTTTTATTGGATTCACCCAGCCATCCGGAACGTGCTTTCAGATATTCCTGCGGATCGTCTTCCATCTGGGCAAGGCTTTCATAACGATAATCGGCATTTCCTGCCAGATCATTGAGGCTTCTTGTCTTTTTGTCACTTCCGCCGAACAGATTTACGTTGGTACTTGCAAGATTCCATTTCTTCTTAAAGAACAGGATCTTCAGCTCAATATAAGCGCTGAACGTTACCTTTCCGTTGTTCGTCTGGTCTGCACGTGTGTAGAAATTCATATCAAAATCAGCACGGCCGCCTACCATCAGATTGAGGAAGTCAAATCCGGCTCCCGCGGAAAGATCCAGATACGGCGAAATATTAAATGCACCATAGGCATCAAAGGCACGGTCTGCATTTTTCATGTTGAAGCTGA
>OHKK01000802.1_pt1 | contig 14058 bp, 11 predicted proteins | sample 1568811 | NCBI WGS metagenome assembly OHKK01 (sample SAMEA3879568, study PRJEB24766) | human gut metagenome | biome: human-associated habitat; feature: feces | place: USA | collected 1985/1987
CCCCCCCTGCCGTAACGATCTCTTTCTCTGAAAATTTCCATACGCTTCCGTCTGAAAAGCAGTATACTTTCAGATCAAGGTCATAAAATACATGATCTTTAAGAGGGCATTCCAGTGCTTCCCTCAATTCTGTGATGTTCTGGATATCCCTGCCCGCCAGATTCCGACAAAGCTGATACATTTTCCGGTTCATCAGTTTCGGCATTCCGTTCCTGTCAAAAACTCCGATCCCGCTCGGCAAATTGTCCAGACTTTCCTGGATTGCATTTTCCCTCAGACAGTTTGTGCGACGTTTATAAATTCCAAATGCCTGTATTCCCGCAAATAGAAATCCGCAGATTTCCATAACGATCAGTATCCCATACGGTATTCTTAATACTAGCATGAAATCCTCTTCTCCATAAAATTCCCGCCGCACACACAACCCGGACGTTATCAGGAAAGCAGCTATGAGCAGCAGGCTGTCCTGCAGCATCGCCTTTTTTTGTCTTTCCCCTGTTCCCTCACAGATAAGCAGAATCATATAGAGCAATGTCAGAAAAATGAAGATCCAGACTGCCATGATCTGATATTCCGGCGGACAGCTTCCAAATGCTTTCATCATTTATCATGACCCCCTTTCAGTACAAGGGAAAGCAGCCATGCACCGTCAAAATCCTGCTCTGCATAAGCCTGGTATCGTCCGGCAACTTTTTGCAGATCTGTTTTACATTCCACACTCAAAGACATAAGGATCTCTTCCTCCCTGCGTTTGAGATTCAGGGTGAATGCCGACAGATCTTCGAGTGATTCTTCAATGACTGCCTCAAGAAAATCATAAATCTGCATGGCATCCTCACTTCGGATTTCATCCAGAGAAGTGACAAAAGCTGCTTCCACATGATTCCATTCCAGATTCCTTATCGTTTCCCTGAAGCATAATTCCAGCTCTCTTATCGGAAACTTTGCACTCTGCTCTGCGATGAGGATAAGATTGCTGCGTCTTTTTATATAAGCTCCGATCACAACAATTTTCCCTAATATTTTTTTCCTTTCCTTCTCATCCTCTTCCATGGCATATGCTTCCATGAACTCCGCCAAAAGCGTGCTCTGTCTTGCTGTTTGTTTCTGTATTTTATCATACAGCTGATTCTGGATAGAAAGTTTTTCTACCTGCTTTTTTGTTCTCAGGTTTTCTTCTTCAATCAGATTTGCATCTTTTAATTCTTCTTTGCGGTCTTCCAGCTCTTTTAAAATTTCCTGTAGTTCTGAAAGATTTTCTTTCCATAAGACATAGCCTCCCCAGATCGGTTTCCCTGACAGCCGAATTCCATTTTCCGACATGACAGGTCTTTGGATTACCTGTTTTACGATCTTGGGTGCAATATATTCAGAATCCTGAGACTGGTAGATGCATTTTCCATTCTGGTCTGTGATCTGCGCCGAAATGGCAGATGCTGCGAATAACTGTGCATATCCTGTATTGGAGGGGATCAGTCCGGACTGGATGCAGCTTTCAATGATCAAAGCAAACAAAAGGCATAATGTGGCTGTCATATCTTTTGAAACTATTTTCCAGAAGGGCAGATTCAGATAATAAGCAATGCCGTAAGCAGCCGCCAGTCCATAAGCGGCAAAAGGCAGCCAGCCCATTTTTTTATTTTTGATTTTCCTGCATCTTAACAGAATGATCAAAAGTGCCGCCAGTGCACATCCAAGCTCCCATGCGATTACAATATAATACCCTCTTCCATATCCATAAACTCCTGTTTTATAAGAAGACACTTCTCCAAGTTTTCCCTTCGGAAACGTAAAAACCAACTGGTGCATATCATTTGTTAATACAATTCCGATCAGAAAGAGTGCAGGAAGAAACAGCAGCCATCGTCTTTTTGGTAATTTATAATCCTCCGGCTGCCGTATATAAAATGCAAGATAAAGACTGACCGTAGGGATCAGCAGCATAGGTATATAGTAAAGATACCAGGCATATCGCTGTGCTGTCGGCATCTCGTCCGGTATCTCAAATTTGCACATTCGGATAAACATCCAGAAAACCATCATTGCTGCGATCGCTATCAGGCAGCGACGGGTTTCTTTCTGGATGATCCTCTTCCTGAAAGAGATCGCCCATACCACATAAAGTCCTATATAAATAAAAGGTCTTAAAAGGCGGAAGGCGGATTCCAGATAAGGATCTGCAGCCGATACATAATGAAGCAGAACTGCAGTACACACGCACAGTGCCACACTTCCGGCATATACTGTAAACTTCTTTTTCTCCGACACAGCACCTGCTCCTTCCTGTTAGACTTACCATTAGGTTTCCAGTATATCACATTCTTCGTTTTAATGCAGCCTGTCAGTCGCAGTTTACTTCAACGAAATTCATTTTGGGGCTTTATTGTCCAGAATTTCAGGTTAGAAACGTGCGCCGCTAGGCGCACCTAAAAAACCCCGGCAGATTTTCATCTGCCAGGGTCTCTGTATTTTATCAGGTGGATATTTTCAATCCCTTTGCTTTAAAAGGATCAACCTTCGATCGCAATGGTCTTCTTCTGCTCTACTGCCGGTTTTGCTTCTTTTTTCGGAACAAACAGAGTCAGGATACCATGTTTGAACTCAGCCTTGATATCAGCCTGTTCGATATCTTCTCCGACATAAAAGCTTCTGCTGCAGGCTCCCGCATAACGTTCTTTGCGGATGTAATGTCCCGTTTCTTTTTCTTTCTCTTCTTTATCCAGACCTTTTTCTGCACTGATGGTCAGATAGCCATTTTCAAGCGTAGCCTGAACTTCATCTTTTGTGAATCCAGGAAGATCTACAACCAACTCATAACCATTATCTGTTTCTTTGATGTCGGTTTTCATCACGTGGCTGGCTTTGCGTCCGTAAAGTTTCTTCTCAACGTTCTTCATATCTTTATCGTAATAAAATGGGAAATCACCAAAAAAGTCATCAAATAAATTTTCTCCAAAAATACTCGGCATCAACATAAGTCATCTCTCCTTTTTCTAATTGCCAGTAACCTTTCCGCATCCCGGATACTTCGACCTGTACCGAACGGTTACATTTACTTTTCGCTTATCAGGACTCAGGAGGTTTGAGATTTTCGGGAACTTCTGTTTTTTATTTCCTGTTCCCTTTCTCCTCTTCCTTTGTTCTATCTGTACTATAGCACGCAATGTTAGCACTGTCAAGTGGTGAGTGCTAATTTTTTGTGAAGATTTTGTGAACGCTACGAGCCATGCACAAAATTCATACCGCCACCATTCATTTTGATACGAATACTTTCTCTCGGTGCAAATCCATCAAATTCTGTATTTCCTCCCAGGAATTCAGTTATCATCAGGGCGATTATAGACACACGGACTGTAAACCAGATAATTTGTGGTCAAATCATCTACTGAAAGCAGTTTTTTTACAGAAAACGCATTATTTCCTGTCAGCGCAATCACCTTTGCATTTTCCAAAACCACTTCATCCAATATTTACATTTATTTCTCATAATATAATAAGAAGAAACCCTCCCAATATTAACAGCACTGAGAAAACAACTGAAAAGATCTGGAACCCTGCACCTGGAGTACTGCCCTGTTTGATTGCTTCATCACGGTCAAGCTGATTTTTTATCAGATTTTTTGTGATTCCGGGGGCGGATTTGAGAGTCTGTCCGTCCTGTATGCCGATAGCGGTTACGGTTTGTCCTGTTTCGAAATCAGCAGCAGAATAATAATAACGAACATCATATTCTTTATGTGAACGTGTCGTCTGGTTCGATGGTTCTATAAAATGCTTCTGTGTATAGGTGTTATCCGGTACATATGTATAACCGGCAGATGATAATGCTGCCTTGTCGTAATCTTCCCAGGTTTTGGTCAGCATAATGTCATCAATAAAATCCTGCGAAAGTGCATAATTTCCAATTTTACCCTGGCCTGATACTGGCATGCTGCTGGAAGATGACTTCCATTCCAGAACACCATATTTCTTTTCTTCGTCAGTCATTGCCTTCTTCTTTTTGGAAGAAGATTTTGTTAATTTCATTGTCTGTTTTGAACTCAAAATGCGGATGCTGTCAAAGTCCAGTCCAAGTTCATCATCATGTGCCGGTTCAGTCAGCTCAAATGTGCCGCATACAATGATTGTCTTTCCATCGTTTTTCGGGTCAATCGTATCTGCTGCATCAACGTAAACTGCGTCTTTCAGAGCTGCTTTTGTTTTGGGGTTATCCACAAAGATCATCTTCAAAGCAGATACAAAAAAGAATATTCCAATCATTACAAGGAGAACCCCTCCTGCTTTCTTTAATATCTTCATATAATATAATCACCTTCCCTTTCTTCCTAACTTACTTTTCTATTCTTCTGTTTCCAATTCCAATCTCTGCAAAATATCTCTTACAATACCTGCATCTTCAATCAGATTTTCAATGTCCGGTGGCATGATTGCAACTATTATTTTTATAAGTTTCCTAAATCCATTTTACCCTATTTTTCTCATTCTGCCTACTGTTTTTTCATACAACAATGAGGTCGCAATACACGACCTCATCACCTTCATTTAAACATAAATCAATTCCTTCAGAATCGCCTCTTCCCGTTCTCTGGCTGCCTTGTCCACTTGCAGAAGATGCTCTCCAATAGTGTCCTGCAGAAGCATAACCTGATATCAACTGTACCGGCAGCATCTCCATAATAATCAGACCAACCAGTCCGATCAAAGCGGAATATACCCCACTGAGTCGGATGACTTTCTTAATCCGGTCTGCATATTTTGCCCCAAGATTAAATGCTATGATTGGAATCAGGGCATTATTTAATCCAAAAATGGCCATATACACAAATGTCTGCCATTTGAAATAGCCAAAACTATACTGCCGGTTATTTACTGCATTCCATAATGATTTTCTCGCATCTGTCATATCCAAGCTGTGAACTGTTCAGACATAACGTATAATTACCGGCTTTTCCCCATTTCTGATCTGTGTAAAAGTCGTAATTTGTCATCCGCCTTTTATCTGTGTCTGCCATCATTTTGACGGCTTCCTTCGCTTCTACATTATACAGTCGGACGATACGCTGTATTTTTTCCGGCATATCTCCATGGATAAATACATTCAGGACATCCTCTCTGTCTTTCAGGATATAATCGGCATTTCTTCCGACGATCACACAAGGCTCATTCTTTGCCAGATCTAAAATGACTTTTCTCTGTGCCTCATACAGCATATCTTCTACTGATTTTCCAGTGATGTCACGTCCGGCAAATGCATATGCAAATAATCCTTTCCTGGGAGATAATTCCGCATTTTCCTGAATATATTCCGGCGATAATCCAGATTTTTCTGCAATCTCGTTAATCATATTTTTATCATAATAAGCAATTCCAAGCTGTTTTGCGACTTCTTTTCCGATAAAACGTCCACCGCTTCCAAATTCTCTGCTGATTGTAATGATTCTTTTAGCCATCTCTGCTTCCTCCTTAATTCAAAATATCAACTCTATTTTTTCTGATTTTCTTTAAGAACAGATATCCTGCAAAACATGAAATTATTTCAGTGACCGGAAATGCCCACCAGATCAGTGAAATTCCCATCTGACCATTTCTGACAAACAGGGAAAAAATTCCAGCCAGAGGCAGGATAATAATAAGCTGTCTCAACAATGAAATAACCAGCGATTCCACGCCGCCATCCAATGCCTGGTAAATACCCTGATATGCAACGTTGATTCCGGCAAACAGAAAACTGACAGAGATCACTCTCATCGCACCGATAAAATATTCTCTTGACTGTCCGGCATTAAACAGCGATGCAAACGCTCCCGGGAAAATCTCTGTAATTGCAATTCCAAGAATCATCAGTGCGATTGTATAAATCAAGCCATATTTGATGCCATCCTGAATTCTCTTTTTATCCCTCATCCCATAAGCAAATGCAAGGATCGGAGTGATCGCATCTCTCAGACCAAATGCAAGGAACAGAACAAACTGCTGTACCTTATAAAACAAACCATAGGCTGTCTGTGCTGACGGATTGAACTTCAGGATCAAATTCATCACATAAACCATAATAGACATTAATGCCTGTGCAATAATCGCCGGAAGTCCGATCGCATAGATTTCTTTGATAATACCAGTTTCCGGCTTCATATATTTCACATCATGTTTAAATTCTCTATTCAGCTTCATATGGAAAATAAACAGCAACACTGCGGATGCCACCTGACCAATTACTGTTGCGTAGGCTGCACCTTTTACTCCCATTTCGGGACAAGGACCAATTCCATATATCATGATCGGATCAAGGATGATATTTACAACTGCACCGACCACCTGGCCGATTGTAGAATAAAGAGAGCGGCCTGTTGCCTGTAATAGCTTTTCAAATAGTGAAAAAAAGATAATTCCAAAAGAAATTACGCAGCATATTCTAAGATAGCTGACTCCCATCTCAAGTACTTCGACATCTACTGTCTGTGATGAAATATATGCCCTAACCCCAAAGATGCCAAACAATAAACATATCACATAAATGATTACTCCCAGGAACAGGCTGTTTCCTGCTACCTTTGCAGCTTTTTTACGGTTTCCCTGTCCAAGTGTCCTTGCAAGAAGTGCATTGGTTCCTACACCTGTTCCGATTCCAACTGCCACCATAAGCATCTGAACCGGGAATACCAGTGTAAGGGCATTTAATGCTGCTTCACTGCCCACTTTCATATTCCCTACAAATGCACTGTCTACAATATTATAGACTGCCTGCAATGCCATGGATAAGATCATCGGGATTCCCATCTGGACCATCAGCTTATTCACCGGCATATCTTTCATCTTGTTGCTTTCTTCCATTTTGTTTTAACTCCTTTCTTTCTGACATAAAAAAGTGTGTAGCCTGTCTTATAAGCTGGACTTACGCTGACAGGCTACACACTTTTTTATGGCAAGTATAATACTTTAACAAAAGAAAAACGAGCAGCCGGTAAACTGGATTTACGCTTACTTGCTACTCGTTTGCTGTAATTATATTGCCTCTTTTTCAAAAAGTCAAACAAAATTTTTCTTGTTTCACAACAATTTCAAAATCATGCAGCTCCAGGCTCCACTCTCCGTGCTCATTGCTTGTAGATTCGATCCGGCTCTTATCTTTTCGTCACAACAGATTTGCCTTTTGACCAACTTGAGTAAATCTTATTTTTTTTACCATTTACATTCACTGTTTTATATGTGCGGATCCTTACATGATACCTTGATCCGCCTTTCAGCTTTGAAACTTTTCTCTTTGTGTTCTTACTCGTTGGTACTGTCATATTCTTTGCATTTTTAAACTTTGAAGAAACGCTGTATTGAATCTGATAACCTGTTGTCTGCACTGGCTGCCTGCTCCATGCTACCGCAAATCCTTTTGATTTTGCTGTTACTTTTGATACAGCGGTACCTTTTGGCCTGATTGTAAAATCGAGTATTTTCTTTCCACTGTACTGCCCTTTAAAAGAAATCTGAACTTCATATTTTCCAACCTTTTTTCTTCCTGACTGATAGCTCGCAATATAGTCTTTTCCCTCTTCAAGTTTTTCACCCTTACTGGTTTTGACAATAACGGACGGTTTTTGTCTTTTGCCGTTATAGACACAGGATGTCCTTAAGAGTCTGACGGAAGAAATCTTATAAATCGGTGTGGTTTTTCTTACCTTACCACATTCTGTGCAGGAAGAAACTATTTCACCATCCTTTGCTGTTGTAGCTTTTTTTGTCGTTGTTTTATAATTATGAGCAAGTGCAGGAGTCAGATTGTCACGATATTTTGCCCCGCAGGCACAGATATGCTCGGTATAGCCGCCTGCCTTGCATGTAGCATAGACGGTTTGCATACAGTAATCATAATTGTGGACGTGTCCGCTTTCATTTTCTTCATGCCATGTAAAAGTGCAGCGGCGGCAATAGTACCGCGTCATACCTGTATAGGCTGAACCCGGATATTCTTCGAGGGCTATCACCCAGTCATGGCCTAATGCAGGGGTTTTCTGCGGCTCTGTAATCGTCTTTCCACAGAAAATGCAATGCGTTCCACCGGTATAGCCGCTGCCGGTACAGGTTGCCTCGATCTTATCGTTGGCGACAGCCTTGTGGGCGACTACGGCTGTTTTTTCCGACTCTGTCACTGTACCGCATACGGCACAAACTGTACAAGTAAATCCTCCGGTCTGGCAGGTTGCATCAACTGTCTCCGTTACAGGCTGATGTGCTGTACATACGGAGGTTTCAAAATCAAATTCGTTCGTTTTGGCATATGACTGTGCCACACTGCCAGGCTCTCCTCCAACAACAAAACCGTCAATCTTCTTCGTACCTGCAAATGGAATATCCGGATCAACCGGACAATATCCAATGGCTTGTGGACCGATGTATTCAACGCTGGCAGGAACCTTTATACCTTTACCTGCTCCATACGAGAAGAATGCCCCTTCATCTAATGCCTGCAAGCCTTCGTTGAGATGCACTGCCCTGATATTTGCTGCCGAGAACGCATTGTTGCCAACAAAACGGACGGAATCCGGCAAAACAATCGTTTCACAGGCATTGTCATTAAATGCACTGTCTCCGATGTAAATAGTGCCGCCCAGATCTGTGAATTTCATATTCCCGGCGCCTGCAAAGGCATAGCCATCAATATACTTACAGCTTTGAGGAAGAATGATGCCTGCAAGATTCGGCTGGTCGAAGTTCGGGTTCACTTCTTTCTGTCCTGCAAGAAACTCGTAGGATACAAAGACCGTCCCTTCCTTAATATTTAAAACAGTGTCCTTTGCCATAGTGCCTTTGTATGCATATGCCGCTTTGCCGAAATATACCACTCCGTTAGGCTGATCATGGAACCAGTCAGTGTCCAGAAATGCCAGTGTACCCACATTCCTTACACTCTTCTCCAAATCACCGAAATCATCCAGCTCAGAGCAATCAGCGAAACAGCAGATGCCTATCTGGCGAACATTTCCGCCTCCTTCGATGCTGCGAAGCTTCCTGCAATTTCGAAACGCATTCATGCCAAGGGTGATCAGCGAATCCGGTAAAGTGACCTTATCCAGCACTATGCAGTTTGCCAGTGCACCATTTGTAAGAATTCGAACATTTTTAAGGTCTATTGACTTCAGAGTCGAGTTGCCGCTGTTTATATTATCCCAGCTGTTTCCTCCGTTTGAAATCGGACCGTTCACCTCTAATACATCATCCGGCAAAACCACATTGGCCGTCCGTCCGACATTCACCCCATTTAAAGTTATGTTTCCACGTGGTATGACAAGATTTTTGATTTTATAGCAGGCTGCAAAACAATCATTTGCTAAAACTGCTGTCTCAGGCAGTTTTATATCCGTCAGCTCAGGCATATTATTCAGATCAATGTAATTAACACTCTCAGGAACCGTGAGACTGGTGATGGTGATGCTGCCGCTATCTGTGCCGTCATCCGGTATGATAAGTGATTCTAACCCATCCGGCAAATTCAATTCTTTTACACCGCTCAGGGAATTCTCGATACGCACCATCTTTGTCCCCGGACGAACAGTTAATTTTTCGGGATATCCTTTGTTCTTGCAGCCAAGAAATACGCTTCCACAATAAAGTTCCGCACCGTCAGGAAGATTTTCATACCATTTCGAAGTATATATGCTTGACCATTCCATATCGCCCAGCGATGCAGGAAAAGTGAAATCTTCAATATTTATACAATCATAAAATGCTGCGTCCTCCAGCGTTGTGAGACCTTCAGGAAGATCAAGGCGATTCAGGCTTTCACACTCACGGAAGCTTCCGTCACCAATGACTTCCAGACCCTCGTGGAACGTGACAGACTTCATACCCTTACAACCGGAGAAAGCACTGTCATCTATGCGTTTAACGCTGCCCGGAATATCCACGGCAGACAATGACGTGCAGTTATAAAAAGCAGCATCGCCTATTTCCTGGACGCTCGACGGAATCGTCACTTTGGTAATATCTCTTTCCCGAAACACACCGGCTCCGATTACCGAAACCGTATCCGGAATGACAGGTGTTTTGCCCGTACCTTTATAGGCGATAAGCTGTCCCTGCCAGATCAGGAAATCATCCGAGCTGTTGTCATAAAGCCAGTCTTCATACATCTTGTTGATTTTTCCTGTGCTGATGTTAAATGCTCCTCCGTGCAGAAACGTATTACTTCCCTTAAAAGTAATGTCAGAAAGATCTGAACAGGAAGCGAAAGCATCCTTTCCGATTTCTGTCACACTGGACGGGATTTCGATTTTTTTCAGGTATGAGTTATTATAAAATGCACGTTCCCCTATCGTTTTCAGACCTTCATTCAAAACAATTTCACGCAGTTCAGAATGAACCTGTGCACTCCAGTCCTTTTCATCATAAAATGCATCATCTGCAATATAGGTCACTGTTTCAGGCAAAATAACCTTCTGCACAAATGCATTTGGCTTTGCATATCCCGTACGGAAATTTTGGATACCAACTACGGTATATCCATCAATAGATGCCGGAATACTGACTTCTCTCTCGTAACCATCATAAGATGTAATTTCAATAGTTGTGGGTGATACAAATGCATAAGTAAATCCGAACCCTGCATCTCCTGGTATCTTTTCTTCTCCCGTAATCCCTGCGGCCTCTGCCGAAAGTGTTGATGCACCCAACAGCAGCAACATCAGGCAGATTGTGAGCAGCTTGCTTATCATGTTCTCTAATCTTGTTTTCATAGGATGCCCTCCTCTCTGTAAGCATCTTTCTTTGTCCGGCCAGCTATAATAATTATAGCATAGATTATACCATAACCTAGAGAGGAATTCGTTATAGTTTCCGATGTGTCAATTGACTTTTCGGGAATCTCAGCTCCGGCTTTTTTAAGTATCTGCAGCACTCCCATCGTTTATAAATTACTTTCCTGTTTATTTAATTTTTTTCTGATACAGTCTCCGATACTGGTAATGCACAATAGTGTCACAACAAGAAAAACACCGGGAATCAGGATAATCCACCAGGCACCTGTAAGCAGCGCTTTTTCTGACAGTGACAGCATACTTCCCCATGAAATAACTTCCAGCGGAAGTCCTATCCCGATGAAACTTAATGTTGACTCTTCCACAATAGCACTTCGGATGTTCATGACAACCATTCTGGTGCCTGCTGTTCTGCAAGCTCTGGTTTTACTCCAACAATTTCAAACAGGTCACTCATATTTATCCACCTCCTGCATTTCCGACTGCCTGCTGATACGCATTCTCGGATCGATCCTCTCATTAAGAATCTGTGCAGCCATATTACAGGCAATGATTATGATCCCTGACATCAGACTGATGACCATCAGCAAATTATAGTCTTTATAACGGGCACTTTCATATGCCAGTGTCCCTATTCCGGGATAAGAAAAAACAGTCTCTGCCACATAAGTCCCTCCCATGATATGCGTTACCGAAATCGCCATAATACTCAGATATGATGGCATGATATTTCTCATACAATGCAGCAGCATAATACGGGATTTTTTTATTCCTTTTGCTTTTGCCAGCAGCACATAATCTGCACGGATTTCATCCAGCATTTTATTCCGGAGCATGTAGCCATAATACCAGAGATGTTCTGTCACGATCACGGTCAACGGCAGTATCATATGTAAGATTCGGTCGGAAATGTTTTTTTCCTGCCCGACTGCATATGCCCCGGAACTTGGCAGCCATCGCAGCGAAACAGAAAATACAAAAATCAGCACCAGTGCCAGCCAGAACTCCGGGACACAGCTTATGATCGTCCCTGCTTTACAGATGATTTTATCCAGCCATCCGCCTTCTTTCCATGCACATATGACTCCCAGCAGCAATGCACCTGCAAATATGAGCCAAAAGCCAGTACCGCCAAGAAGCAGGGTATTACCAAGTCTGCTTTTCAGCACATCCAGCACATCCATCTTATATTTATAAGAACGTCCGAAATTTCCATGGAAGACCTGATTGATCCACCTGCTATACTGTACAGAAATTCTAACTGTTTTTCTATCTCTTTTTTACCTGACCTTCCCTTTCCTGAATAAATACGCAGCGGTTCTGCTACAATGTCCCCGATTTTCATTCTCGGATTCAGACTGGATGCGGAATCCTGAAAAATCATTTGCCGTGTCATCTGCAGCATTTTCCGGCTTTTTCGGAGCCCGTTCATCCAGCAGCCAGGTAGCTGCATAGTGTGTGTCCGTAACCTGAAACATGGGCGGCTCTTTTTCATAATCTATCCTCATCGCATACGCATTTCTCTCTGCAAATGCATCACCTTTAAAAAAGAAAGCCATCCGGGAATCCATGTCATATTTACTTAATGACATGGATTCTCGAATGGCTTTCTTTTTATTTCAGTCGAATGCACGCAAAATCCGGCATGCATCTGCAGTTATATCAGATATTCATCAGATCACTGAGTACTTTCAGTGCTCCGTCTGTCTCATGGGCCAGTACGCGTTTTGCCAGTACTTTACCGAGCTGTACGCCTTCCTGGTCGAAGCTGTTCACGTTCCATACAAATCCCTGGAACATGACTTTGTTTTCGAAGTGTGAAAGCAGTGCTCCCAGTGTTTCCGGGGTAAGCTGTTCGCCAATGATGATGCTGGACGGACGTCCGCCTTCGAAGTTCTTGTTGCGGTTTTCGTCTTCTTTTCCGCATGCAAATGCTACGATCTGGGCTGCAACGTTTGCGCAGAGTTTCTGCTGGCTTGTGCTGTCCTGTATCACAACATCCGTGTTCATCTGGCTGCTCTTGAAGCCTACGAACTGCAGTGGGATGATGTCTGTTCCCTGATGGAGCAGCTGGTAGAAGGAATGCTGTCCGTTTGTTCCAGGTTCACCAAAGATAACAGGTCCTGTTACATAGTCAAGTCTCTCACCGAAACGGTTCACGCACTTACCGTTGGACTCCATATCAAGCTGCTGCAGATGTGCCGGGAAACGGCTCAGTGCCTGTGAGTACGGCAGTACTGCTGTGCCTGGATAGCCCAGTACGTTGCGCTCATAAACGCCGATCAGTGCATCCAGCATTGCCGGGTTCTTTCTGATGTCTTTTTCTGTTCCGAGTCTGTCCTCTTCTGCTGCACCGTTTAAGAATCTTTCGAATACTTCCGGTCCGAATGCCAGGGATAATACGGCTCCGCCTACTGCGGATGTGGATGAATAACGTCCGCCGATGTAATCATCCATAAAGAATGCTGCCAGATAATCATCACTCTTTGCCAGTGGGGATGTCTCGCTGGTTACTGCGATCATATGTCTGGAAGTATCCAGTCCTGCATTCTTCAGCGCATCTTTTACGAAAGATTCGTTTGTCAGTGTCTCCAGTGTTGTACCGGATTTGGAAACCAGGATAAAAATAGAATGTGCTACGTCGATACCATACAGAACTGCTGCTGCATCATCCGGGTCTACGTTGCTGATGAATTTTGCTTCCATCTTGAAGGTATCGTTTTTCTTTGCCCAGTTTTCCAGTGCCAGATACATTGCACGAGGTCCGAGGTCACTGCCGCCGATACCGATCTGAACAACGGTTGTAAATTTCTCACCTGCTGCATTTGTGATCTCTCCGGCATGTACTTTATTTGCAAAGTCTGCGATCTTCTGCTGCTGTTCTTTATAGAAAGCACGTTTGTCCACGCCGTCAGCGTTTACAGCTTCACCGAGCTGACCGCGTGTCAGATGATGAAGAACCATTCTCTTCTCTCCGGTGTTGATAACTTCACCATTGTAAAGTGCTTCGAATTTTTCAGTCAGCTGTGCTTCGTCTGCCAGTTTCTGCAGATCTTCCAGCACTTTGTCATCTACCTGCTTTGCAGCATAATTATACGCAAGACCTTCTGCCATCGGTACGCTGTATGTTTTCACACGTTCTGCACCGTTTTCTCCAGACATTGCCTCTGCGATATTTACACGCTCTGCCTTTGAAAGATTTTTAAATGCTTCCAGTGTATCCAGGTTGTTCCAGGTAATCATAGTAGATTCCTCCTTAAATGTATAAAATATAATGATGTGGGTGTCAAAAGTCCCCAACTATGATGCCTAC
>OHKK01000819.1_pt1 | contig 13778 bp, 9 predicted proteins | sample 1568811 | NCBI WGS metagenome assembly OHKK01 (sample SAMEA3879568, study PRJEB24766) | human gut metagenome | biome: human-associated habitat; feature: feces | place: USA | collected 1985/1987
AGTAATAACATGCCATCCAAAAGCACTGAATTTCTTATCAATGGGAAGTGATGACATTACATCCGTGATAGCTCCATCAATCTGTAATCCATTATTATCGATAAAAGCGGTCAGATGATCTAATTTGTAATGAGCCGCATACATCGCCGCCTCCCAAATTTGCCCCTCTTCAAGCTCACCATCTCCCAATATAGTATAAACACGCCAATCCGCATGATCCATTTTGGCAGCCAGTGCCATTCCGCAAGCAGCGCTAAATCCCTGTCCCAATGATCCGGTTGTCATATCCACACCAGGGGTATGTTTCATATCGGGGTGTCCCTGCAGCATATGATTAATCTGCCGCAAAAAATCCATTTCTTCTTTAGGAAAATATCCTTTCTCCGCTAAAGCAGCATACAATGCCGGAGCACCATGTCCTTTGGATATGACCAGACGGTCTCGATTTTCCATCTTGGGATTTGCCGGATTGATATTCATCTCATGAAAAAAAAGTAATGTCAGTAGATCCGCAATAGAAAGAGAGCCGCCGGTATGCCCAGAATTTGCCTTTGTAATGGACTTTAAAATGTCGATTCTGATATTTTTTGCTTTTTCATTAAGAAACTTTATTTCTTCCATGGTTAGTTGATTCATCATTTACCCCCTTGGTTGAGCAACTTCTTCTAAGATTTTTATTGTTTCGCATGCTTTATTTCTGAGTATATCTACAGCTTCCCAATTATAGGCCGCTTTGGGCAAAGCTAATAATCGGGAAGATTTTACGCACAACTTGTCTTTATCAAAATCATCTAATCCAAATATTGCTTTTTCATTGACTGCCTGCAGGAAACTATCTATTTTCGGATCATAGGAAATACCAATAAAAGGAACATGCATTAAAGCCGCAAAAATCAGGGCATGAAGCCTTATTCCAATAAGAAGATCCAAATTCCCGATAAGGGACATTAACTCCTCCGTTCCATATGAATGGGAAAGGATGAACGTGTGTGGGATTTTATCACAGAATTCTTTTGCTGTTTTGTAGTCTTCCGGAAACTGCATGGGAATGAAGACAAAATTATATTCTTCTTTCCCGTTTATTTTGATAATGTAGTTTTTTAGTTGCTCCGTCCATACTTCAGTATTCATCCACCGCCGAATGGAAATGCCTATCAATTTTTTATTCGTGGGAATATGATTCTTTCTTAAAATCTCTCTTCCTATATCATGCGGTACCGGAGATAGGGATAAGACTGCATCCGCAGTGTAATAAATCCTGTTTTTTACACCAAGTTGTTCCAAAAAAAATTTTGACTCACTATCACGGACGGTTATAGCATCAACATGGTTCATTACTGTACGCAAAATCCATCGTCCCCAATGATATCTGACCGGTCCTATTCCTTGGGAGTAAAGAAATACTTTCTTTCGGAAAAATATTCCCATCCCTATAATACTCAGGTAATACATCATGCTTTTCCAGCTTGTCACATCCTGAAGCAGGCTTCCGCCGCCGCTGATTAACAAATCGGATTGATAAACACTTTTCAAAATCGAATATCCGTCAAAGCGGGATACCGCATGAACGCGAAATGTATTCTCTGTACGTCTGGGATCACCGGATATAACAGTGATTCGCATACGTTTTGGATCATAATGCAATGCACGAAGAACAGCAAACAACATGGCCTCATCTCCGGCATTGCTAAATCCATAGTATCCGGAAATTACGATATTATTCTTTTCCATAACGTTCTCCGAAAAACTCGGTTATATGTGTCAGAATAATGAGTCCGGCTAACACGATAATCATTACTGCTGTTCCTGCGACTAATCCATCAATACCTCTAATTAGACTTAAGATAAAAGGACTTCTCATATGAGCAAATGTTTCAACCATGGATCCCTGTCCGACCGTTATCGCAATAACTAAAAAATAATGTAAAATTTGTGGCCACCGATGATAAAGTGCAGCCAATGATGCTAAAATGGCTGGATGCCCGAACAGGAATTCCTTCTCCCGTGGGCGGGCATACATAATATCTTCAAGAAAACGTCTTAATGAAATTTCAAACGAAGGTACAGGTGCCCCATTATTTCCGCTGCGCCCGATAAATATAAATCCGATAATACCCAATAGGCTGATAAGTGCCAATACGCCTAATTTAATGTCAATTTGGCAAAATTTCTTTACAAAACCGATGAAATCTTTATCAGTTACAACTACTTTGCCAAAAAACGGGAATCTTTGAATATAAATAAGAGAAACACAAATAAGAGGCAGTATAAAAGTTAACTTAACGCCCCTAAAGATATTCATCTCCAAAAAGAATCGGATATCACTTAAGATCCCGCTGATATAAATTGCTCCGATTAAGGATAATATTCCGCATCCCCAAAGCAGCAATACAGCTTCAATAAACAAATGTCCCCATCCGATATTTTTAAAAGCACTTTGTTTTTTCTGCACGCAATAATCCATAAATAAAGACATCACGATAACAGGTGTACCAACCGCACATCCCAATGCAAGAGCTTGCCGAAGAATGGCCTCATAACCAGTCCAATATAAGGTCTGCGTGAATAGGAATACTATGACTTCTATAGGCCATGCATACTTAACTAAAAAAGGTACAATTAAAAGAATTGCTACCACGCAAAGAGAGGCTGCTCCAGCTATAGATGCAGCTCGGAGTATCCGTGATGGGAAATAAGGTTCCATCACGGAAGCTTTTCCGATATTGAATCCATGTTTTTCCAACCGGTTTGTCACATCGTGTATATATCGCGCATTTGTCTCTGATAAAGTTTCTCCATTGGCAGCAAACTTATATGAAGGGAATAAATTCATCCGGACATTACGTTCTATGGTACTGACATAGAAACGTGATGCGGCTTCTTTAGGATCCAGTTTAATCAATTCATCTTTAGACATCGCATATAAACGAACAGTATTATAGCCGTCTTTATTGGACAATGTTAAAGTTCCGTCCTGCCGTTCAAACCCGAGTTGGTTTTGTGCTTCAATTAAAACGACAGGTAAATGGCGCTCTTTGAGTCCGTCCAACAAATATTCCAATTGTGCCGGGTACCCAAGTGCTTCTTTTCCTTGGAAAAGTATGGCACTAATTTTTCCCGATGAATCAACCACACTGAAAAATTGATCTATGTCCTCACGAGTTGCATGTGGAACATTCATCGGCCGAAGAACTATGTATAATCCGGTTTGTTCCACCTTTTTTACAGTAGTCTTAAATATACCAAGCGGCATATTTAAAAAGCGTTCATAGTTGGCATTTATTTCAAGCAATTCTTCGTTGTTTAAATGAATAATATGAAAATCATCTTTTCTTAAAAGACGTTTTAATTGCCCTTTGAGTTCGTCAAAATATTCTATACCCTCAGAAGTATTCGTAGATGCAATATAAATACGATTTCCACGAATAAACGGATTAGACATATGCGATATAAGCTCTGAGCCATGATATACTGCAATATATCCATGATCCGCAAGTTTTTTCGGCGTTTCATCATATACAGCCAATGATGTAATACCACTTCTTTTATACAGGGAAAAGAGCTCGTCGGCAGCTGTGCTTTCGACAGACGCGCTTTCTAAAATGTTGTTATAATCATAAACCATTTCAACAGTAGTCGCATGAGCTTCTACATTGTATCGCTGCCATGAAATGTATCCCGCCGCTATTACCCCGAGAAGTATTATTGCGGCCAATATCTTAAATATATTATGCGGATAAGTTTTTATCATAATCAATCCTTCAAATTAATCGGGGATAAGGACTACGCATTATTAAACTTCTTATGCTTCAAGAATCCCTCAATGAATGGGTTTATTCCTCCATCCATAACTGATTGAATGTTTCCCGTTTCGATACCGGTACGATTATCCTTCACCAATGTATACGGCTGGAATACATAAGAACGTATTTGACTTCCCCATTCAATGGCCTGCTGTTCACCTTCAATCCCCTTTTTTACCTGTTCGCGTTTCTGCATTTCCAGTTCAAACAATTTTGCTTTCAGCAAACGCAGGCACTGTTCTTTATTTTGAAACTGGGAACGTTCATTTTGACAGGCTGCAACAATTCCCGTGGGAATATGTGTCATTCGCACTGCAGAACTTGTTTTATTGATATGCTGACCGCCTGCACCGCTTGCACGATAGTAATCAACACGTACATCAGCCATATTCAAATCAATTTCTATATCGTCACCAATTTCAGGCATTACATCAACCGCAGAAAAAGAGGTATGCCTCCGCTTTGCCGCGTCAAAAGGAGAAATACGAACTAAGCGGTGAACGCCTTTCTCGGATTTCAATAAACCATAGGCAAATTTCCCGCGAACCATATACTCTGCACTTTTGACACCCGCTTCATCTCCGGGAAGCATGTTCAATTCTTCCAGCACAAACCCCTCCGACTCTGCCCATTTAATGTACATGCGGATCAGCATTTCAGTCCAGTCCTGTGCTTCCGTGCCGCCTGCCCCGGCATGAAAAGTAATAATTGCATCATTGGCATCGTACTCATCGTTTAGGAGCAGTTCTATTTCCTTCTTGTCTAATATATCTTTTAGCTCATGGATCTCTTCTTCCAGTTCACTTTCCATGTCCTGGTCATTTTCTTCAATGGCCATATCGAGCAATTCTTTTATGCTCTCTGCACGTGCAAAAAGGCGGGTATACGTGTCATAAGCAGCTTTTGCTTCAGTAGCTTTTTGAGATATTTCTTTCGCGTGGTCTCCGTTTTCCCAAAAAGACGGATCACTCATTTCTACATCATAACTTCTAATTTTCTCCTCTAATTGAGGTAAGTCAAAGTGAATCCCTTATTTCTTTTTCATGTTTAAGCAGTTCTGTCAATGTTTTTTTCAAATCTTCCAACATCTGTTAATCATCTCACTTTCAGTTTTATCTATTAAAAATTATCATTTATCATTTTCGCTCACTTCAGAATTATTCACAGAAGAATCAATTCTTTCTTTTTTAGAAGGAGCATCATTTTCCGGACTCGGTGTAAATTGGATTTGAATATGATAGAGATATAAAATGATTGTTTCAATCATAGACTGCTGCATTTCACTGAAAATATTAAATGCTTCCACCTTATATTCAACAATCGGATTTCGCTGCCCATATGAACGAAGTCCAATTCCTTCTTTCAACATATCCATATCATCCAAGTGTTCCATCCACTTGGAATCAACAACCTTAAGCATGACAGCCTTTTCCAATTCACGCATCATGGAAGATCCAATGGATTTTTCCCTTGCTTCATAGGTTTCATGCGCGATATCCATGAGTTTCCGCCCAATTTCTTCGCGGCTCATATTCTCAATTTCATCAAGCTTAACTTCACCGGGGGCAAGAAAATACTTTTCACAATATTTTATCAGTGCATCAAAATCCCATTCTTCCGGATAAAGCTTCGGATTCGCATATGTTTCCAGTCCATGATTGATAAGCATGTCTACCATATTTAAAATTTGGTCTTTCATATCCTGGCCTTCAAGGATTTTACGACGTTGTTCATAAACAACTTTACGCTGCTGATTCATAACATCATCATATTCAAGCACATATTTTCGGATATCAAAGTTTCTTTCCTCTACCCGCTTTTGGGCTTTCTGAATAGCGCTTGAAACCATACTGCTTCTGATTTCTTCATCCTCTTCCAGTCCCATTTTTTCCATGAACTTCTTGATGTTATCTCCACCAAAAATGCGGAGCAAGTCATCCTCAAGTGACAAGAAAAATTGACTGGAACCGGGGTCTCCCTGACGGCCCGCACGTCCGCGCAGCTGATTGTCAATCCTTCGGCTTTCGTGACGTTCTGTACCGATGATTGCCAAACCTCCCAGCTCGGATACTCCTTCACCTAAAACAATATCAGTTCCCCTACCGGCCATGTTGGTCGCAATAGTAACTTGGCCTTTTTGCCCGGCCTGTGCTACAATTTGTGCTTCTAGTTCATGATATTTCGCATTTAATACATTATGGACAATACCAGCCTCTTTCAGCATATGACTCAGTTGTTCCGACTGTTCAATAGACGTTGTACCAATAAGCATTGGCTGCCCGGTAGCGTGGCGCCTTTCAATTTCACGGACAACCGCCCTGTACTTGCCACGTTTCGTCTTAAAAATAACATCAGGCAGATCTTTTCGTTGGACAGGTCTATTGGTAGGAACTTGGAAAACTTCAAGTCCGTAGATTTTAATAAATTCCTGTTCTTCTGTTTTCGCCGTTCCAGTCATGCCTGCCAGTTTATCATACATTCTGAAATAGTTTTGAAATGTGATCGTTGCTAAGGTTTGGCTTTCACGTTGTACTTGCAATCCTTCTTTTGCTTCTATAGCTTGATGTAGTCCGTCGGAGTACCGGCGGCCATACATTAATCGTCCTGTAAACTCATCAACAATAACAACTTCTCCATCTTTAACGACATAATCACGGTCACGCTCCATCATGGCCTGTGCGCGCAGTGCTTGTACAAAAAGATGATTCAGTTCCAGATTATCTGTATCATAAAGGTTATCGACCTTAAGCATTTTTTCCATTTTTGACACGCCGGCTTCAGTCGGTGCAACAGTTTTCTGTTTTTCATCAATGGTATAATCCTCTCCTAATTTAAGTTGAGGAACTAATTTAGACATCACATAATAATTATCTGTAGATTTTTGGCCCGGGCCAGAAATAATAAGCGGCGTACGTGCCTCATCAATGAGAATACTATCTACTTCGTCTATTAAGCAATAATGGAGAGGCCGCTGTACCATTTGATCCAAACTGCTCACCATGTTGTCACGTAAATAATCAAACCCGAATTCATTGTTTGTCCCATAAGTAATATCTGAATTATAAGCAATTTTTCGTTGTTCAAAATCCAAATCATGCACAATAAGGCCAACCGATAATCCTAAGAATTTATATACTTGCCCCATCCATTCACTATCACGCTTAGCCAAGTAGTCATTGACAGTAATAACATGAGCCCCTTTGCCCTCTAATGCATTCAAATATACCGGTGCCGTAGCGACGAGAGTCTTGCCTTCTCCCGTACCCATTTCTGCAATGTTGCCACGGTGCAGAATAATACCGCCGATAAGCTGGACATCGAACTGCCTCATTCCTAACACACGGCGGGAAGCTTCTCTTATGACAGCAAATGCATCTGGCAGAATATCATCCAAAGTCTCACCTTTTGCAAGTCGTGCCTTAAACTCATTAGTCTTATTTGCCAAAGAAGAATCACTCAGTTTCTTCAATGCTGATTCCTGCGGGTTGATTTTTTCTTCCACAAGCTGCCGCATTTTCTTTATATCACGTTCATTGGAACCGTTAAATAAACGGTCAAAAAACTTATTGAACATTAAAATACTCCTTATCTTACCAGCAAAAACAATTTTCATTTACACGAATATCTAGTATATTTTAGCAAAACATAGACATATAGTCAAAAAAGAGCGGATAAAACCGCCCTTTTTCAATCACTTCATTTAATTCTTATTTTGCAACATCAATTAAACCGTATTTTCCGTCATCTCTGCGATAAACGACAGCCATCGCTTCTGTTTCAGAATTAAAAAACATAAAGAAATTGTGTCCCAATAAATTCATTTGTAAAATAGCTTCTTCCGGAGACATTGGGTTAATAGTAAAACGCTTTTGTCTGACAATCTCAAATTCACTCTCGCCTGGTACGGATTCTTTCTCACTGACAAACTGTTTGTTTAGAACATTAGATTCTTTAAAACGTTTGGCCAAACGGGTTTTATATTTGTGAATCTGACGTTCGACCTTGTCAAAAACCAAGTCAATAGACTTATACATATCATCAGATTTTTCAACACCACGAAGAATAACACCATCCACAAATGCAGTTACTTCACAGGTTTTAGTCATGTTTGAAATTCTAAGGAGTACATTGATTTTAATCGGTTTATCAAAATATCTTTGTATCTTTCCAGTGTGTTTTTCTACATAAGTACGTAAAGCTTCTGTGATTTCAAGATTTTTCCCTCTAACTGTCAATTCCATAAATGAATCCCCCTTTCACGAATGAGCAATTTATGTACTGCTCTTTATAGTTATTATAGTATATTCCTCTAAATTTTCAAATTGATAATAATCGGTTAGATGTCTATTTTATTAGATATTTGAATGTATTTGATACGAATGTAAAATGAAAATTACAATTGCTGCTAATTATACCAATTATTTATAAAATGCTCTCCAAACATTAACTGTGTAGAAGAAAAATTTACTAAATGGCAATAGAAAAGCAGAATCAAAATTTGATCCTGCTTTTTGAATCAAAAACCTACGCTTTATAGCTTCAGTAAGTGATCAGTCTACCACTTTTACATTAGCAGCCTGAGGACCTCTTGCACCATCAATGATATCGAAGTCTACTTTCTGACCTTCACTCAGTGTTTTAAATCCTTCTGTCTGAATTGCAGAGTAATGAACGAAAACGTCGCCGCCTTCTTCTCTTTCAATAAAGCCGAAGCCTTTGTCTGCACTGAACCACTTAACTGTACCTTTCATAAAATGTTCCTCCTAAAAATATTACTACTTTGCCCCATTCGGACACGAATTAACATTACCACAAATCATAGATAGAGTCAATGATAAATAATATTTCACTTTACAATACTTGAGCCAGGAAGGATTTTGTCCTTTCTTCTTTCGGGGTTTTAAAAATCTCCTCCGGAGTTCCTTCTTCCAAAATTATCCCGCTGTCCAAAAAGAGTATTCTTGTACCCACTTCTTTGGCAAAGCCCATTTCATGCGTAACAACTACCATAGTCATACCTTCTTCCGCCACTTCTTTCATGACATCCAGCACCTCATGAACCATTTCCGGATCCAGTGCAGAAGTCGGCTCATCGAACAAAAGAACTTTTGGTTTCATCGCAAGTCCAACTTTGCGAAGTAACTGTATTCCTCTTTCATAGGCTTCTTCTTTCCTTATTCCCCGAACCTTCATGGGAGCCAGCATAATATTTTGTATCACTGACATATGTGGAAATAAATTAAATTTTTGAAATACCATTCCTACCTCAGTACGTACAATATTAAGATGCTTTTCTCCATCCAAAGGCATCCCGTCAAAAGTAATAACTCCTGATGTAACGGTTTCCAATCCATTAAGGCATCGTAAAAAAGTGCTTTTTCCCGAACCGGAAGGGCCTATAATGACAACTACTTCATTTTTCTTGATTTTACTACTTATATCTTTTAAAACAGTTAAATTTCCAAACTTTTTCCCTATATGCTTTATATCGATAATATATTTTTCTTCATCCATAATTATCTCTTTTCCAGAAATGCTACAATCCTTGAAATCGCCATTGTCATTATTAAATATAAAACTGCTACGGTCATCCAAATTTCAAATGAACCATAGGTTTGTGCAATAATCAATTGACCGCGTCTTGTGAGTTCCTCAAATCCGATAACAGACACCAGAGAAGAATCTTTTAACATTGCAATAAATTCATTTCCCAAAGGCGGTAAAATATTTTTAAATGCTTGTGGCAATATAATGAAACGCATAGTTTGCCACCAGGTAAGGCCCAATGAACGTCCAGCTTCCATTTGTCCCACATCAATAGCTTGAATCCCTGCGCGAAAAATTTCAGAAACGTAAGCACCACTATTTATTCCACAAGCCACGACTGCTGCGATAAAAGGTTCTACCCGCTGACCGATTGCCATGGGCAATGCAAAGTAAATCAAAAAGATCTGTACCAGCAATGGTGTTCCACGTATACAGTCCGCGTAAACCGCTGCCATTATTCGTAATATTTTAAACTGCGATATACGGGCAATTCCAACAAAGAGACCAATAAAAAAACCTATTGCTACGCTGAATGCAGTAATTTCTATTGTTACCCCCGCACCCATAAGCAGAATTGGCAATGCACGTTGTATAAGTTCAAAATCCATTTAAATATTAACTCCCCTAATATTATTTCGTACATGTATAGATATTTGTATGATTGTATAATTTATCCAAGCAAGCGTCAATAGCCTGTTCATATCCGTTTCGTAAAAGTAAAACCCTTTCAGATTAAAACTAAGACCCCCATTCGGAGGTCTTGGTTATCAGATAAAAATTTCCGGTAAATTCCGGTAAATATTTTCCAGAAATAGTTTAAATCACATTTTAACAATATTGGAGGCTGTCTTTTAAAAGCTGTACGGATTTCTTCTTCCCAAATAAAGCAATCATAGCATATAAGCCAGGGCCATGTGTTTCTCCGGTCAACGCAATTCTTATAGGTTCAAATGCCGCTTTTCCCTTAATTCCGGTTTTCTTCATCAAGAATGAAAAGCACTTTTTAATGGAATCCTCATCAAAGGGATCCAATGCGTCCAATGCATCAGCAAATTGACGGATAAGTACGGCACTGTTTTCCTGTTTCATAATAGAAATCTTTTCTTCATCAGTAATTTTAGGATGTGTCTCAAAAAATATTTTTACATTTTCTGGCGTTTGTGCTCCATAGTACAAATGGTCGCGGACGAACCATACAACATCTTTCAGCCACTGTTCCTTTTCTAAAGAAAGCGGCAATGATACATATCCCGCTTCAACGAGAAACGGCAGTGCTACCTGGAAAAGTTCATCAGGCGATAACTTCTTCATATATTGGAAATTAATCCAATTTAATTTTTCAATATCAAATACTGCATCATTAGCAGAAACACGTTTCATTGAAAATTCCGAAATGAGTTCCTCCCGGCTGAAAATTTCCCGCTCACCTTTAGGCGACCAGCCAAGAAGAGCCAGGTAATTAACCACTGCATCCGGGAGATATCCCATTTTACGATATTCATCCACAGAAGTCGCTCCGTGAATAAGAGATATATGTCCAAATTTTGGGATTTCATATCCGAGTGCCTGATATATAGCAATTTGACGCGGGGTATTAGATAAATGCTCTTCTGCACGAATAACATGGGTAATTCCCATAGATGCGTCATCAATGACTACCGCAAAATTATAAACGGGGATTCCGTCTGATTTAACAATAATAAAATCACCTACACCAGCTGCTTGAAATTCCACATGCCCGCGAACCATATCATCGAACGCAAATACACCACCTTTAGGAACGCGAAGGCGGATTGCGGGTTTACGTCCCTCAGACTTATATTGTTCGATCTGTTTTTTGGTTAAATGGCTGCAATGGTTATTATATATAGGTGTTTTCCCTTCCTTCAACTGCTCCTTTCTGCTTTCCTCCAATTCATCCGCTGAACAATAGCAATAATAAGCTTTCCCTTCCTCAAGGAGACGCTGAACAGCTGCATTATAAAGTGGAAGTCTTTCTGTCTGTCGATAAGGTCCGTTCTCACCACCTACGTCAATACCTTCATCCCAATACAAACCAAGCCATTTCATCGCTTTTTTTATATTTTCTTCAGATTCTCTTGTGGAACGGGCCAGATCTGTATCTTCAATGCGCACTAAAAACTTCCCATTTTGATGACGGGCAACTAACCAGTTAAATAATGCAGATCTTGCTCCGCCGATATGAAATGGACCGGTAGGACTTGGAGCAAAACGGACTTTAAATTCTTTATTCATTATATTCCCTCCTGAATAATATGACTGATGCAAGTGCCGCAATACCTTTCCCGCGGCCAATATCCCCTAATTTTTCATTCGTTGTGGCCTTTATATTGATTTGATTTTTTGAAATATTTAACGCAGCAGACATTATGGCTTTCATTGCTTCTATATACTCGGATATTTTGGGTTTTTCTGCAATAACCGTACTGTCTATATTACCGATCAAATAATTTTGTTTCGTAATGTGCCGATTTACCTGTTTAAGTAATTCCAAACTGCATGCCCCATCAAACCGGACATCACTATCAGGGAAAAAGTGGCCTATATCAGGTAGTCCTGCAGCTCCCAGCAGTGCATCCATAATCGCATGAATCAGAACATCCGCATCGGAATGCCCCGATAATCCACCAGAATCAGCAATTTTTATTCCACCCAAAAATAAAGGGCGAGATATCTCAAAACGATGGATGTCATACCCCTCTCCGACTCTGATGTAAGCTGGTATTTTGCTTGGATATATCATATTGCTAAAGCGGTTCCAATCTTCCGTCGTGGTTACTTTAAAAAAGTTCTCGCGTCCGGGAATAATTGTGACCGGAATCTTTACCGCCTCAAATATCGAGGAATCATCTGTTATATTCTCTAATGACTTTATTTGCAATAAGGCTTTTTTGTACAAATCCGTAAGCACCCCTTGCGGTGTCTGGGCACGATAAAGTTTCGAACGGTCTACCGTTTTCTTCACTTGTTCATCGTTTATTTCCTTCATTGTATCTATACAGGGAAGCGCAAAAATGACGGCTGGATGCGCAGGCCCCAGCTTGTTAAGAATTTGATCTATCGCGTCTCCGCCGACCAATGGACGCGCTCCATCATGAATCAGGAGTTTCTCCGATTTAGAAGATATTTGAGAAATTCCATTGATGACAGAATCTACACGCGTATTTCCACCTTGTCCCCATTTAATCGGAATGGCATGTTTAAATTCTGAAAGAATCTGTTGAAATTGACTTTTTTCAGTATCTTTCACAACAATGACGATTTCATCTAGTAGTTTACTGTCTAAAATATTTTTAAAGGTATACCAGATTAAAGGATGTCCATGCATCTCCATAAGCAGTTTATTTATTGAGCCGCCTATACGGGTTCCCTCTCCCGCCGCTACTAAGACAAGGCTATTCATCATATCCACTCTCTAATTTAGCTTTTGCGAAAATTATTTGTCCGGCTTTTGTTTGCAAAACGGATGCAATAATAACAGGTATTTCCTGTCCGATAAATTGGCTCCCATTTTCGACCACGATCATTGTCCCATCATCTAAAAACGCTACACCTTGTCCTTCTTCCTTGCCATTTTTTACTAATTGGACATACACTTCTTCCCCCGGAATAACAGCCGGTTTTAATGCAATAATAAGTTCATTGATATTTAATACCGCAACCCCTTGTAATTCCGCAACCTTATTTAGATTATAATCATTAGTAATAATTTTATAGCCATGAGTTCTCGCTAGTTTTACTAATTTAGAATCAACTTCATTAATCTCCTCAAAATCTTCCGTCAAAATAATCAGTTCATCTTTGCTTTTCTTCTTTATCTGATCAAGAATATCCAATCCCCGACGTCCGCGATTTCTTTTCAATACATCTGCTGAATCAGCAATTTTCTGTAATTCTTCCAGCACAAAAACAGGAACGATGATTGGCCCCTCTAAAAAACCAGACTGATAAATATTCAAAATACGTCCATCAATAATAATATTCGTATCAAGCAGTTTTCCTACTTTTTTCTTTTTCTGTTTTGTACCAGATTCTGCCTTGAAATGAAACCATCCTGCAATTTCGGCCTTTTTGGAAATTGTCAGGTGCATTCCGATATATCCCAAAATTATACTGAGAGCCACAGATACATAAGGACCTATATATGGAATACTGCCAAACGCCAATCCAACTAAATTAGCTATAATAAGCCCTGCAAATAATCCTAAAGTACCAATTATAAGATCCTGTGTCGATATAAGCAGCAGTGATTTTTCAACTCGGGATGTAAAGGCAAACAAACTGCTAATCAAATAGCCCGAAATGACTCGTCCTACAAGTGCACCTAAAATTCCGCCTATCAGCATGACACCCAATGATAAAATTGTAATTCCCAAAATTGTCTCGGTCAAAACGTTTTTAGGAATG
>OHKK01000823.1_pt1 | contig 13740 bp, 11 predicted proteins | sample 1568811 | NCBI WGS metagenome assembly OHKK01 (sample SAMEA3879568, study PRJEB24766) | human gut metagenome | biome: human-associated habitat; feature: feces | place: USA | collected 1985/1987
CTTCCGCTATGGCAATGAGAAGCTGGCAGAGGTGGAACGTGTACCATTGACCAGATTGATTGGGAATACCTTCGGCAGTATCTTCTCCAATATGGACGATAAATGGCTGTGTACTTATGAGCGGGCAACGCTGTATGGAGAACGTCTTGAGATTATGGCTTATAGTCCGGAGATAGATGCCGAACTTAAGATTATCTGTTTTCCGACATTTCCTGGACACTGCGGATGTATGTTATTCCCGTTGGATGAGATACACTGTGCACAAAAACAAGATGAGCTGTCACAGATATGGAAGAATTACCTGTTAAAGCAGAAATAAATGCTGTGACGAACTGCATAAATAGATAGAAAAATGTCATTTCATCACAAATGAGTGGTGGAATGGCATTTTTATATGAGAAATTTTATGAGAAAATTGAACAAATTGCCACATGAACCTTGAATAAAATGGGGGTGGATGGTAAAATATTTCTAAATATATGATAGAGAATTTTCTATCAATGACATATAAGATAGACGCAGATGATAGGATACACGAACTGCCATACGGCTGCGAGCCAAAAGCAGTTTAATCCACAGATATAAGGAAGGAGGCAGTCTATGAGAAAAAAGATAAGCCGGATAAAAAGAGGTCTGGCAGTAATGCTATCTGTCTGCATGGTATTCGGTTTGGCACCGATTCAGGCAGGGGCAGAGGAAAATGATTCAGAAATTGCAGCGCAGGCAAATGATAGTGCTGGAAAGACTGAACAGCAATCCACGGAAGAGGAAGAGTGTAAGCATGAGGGTGTTGAAATAACTTTCAACAACAACGGTTTCGGAAACTGCCCGAAATGCAATGCAACCGTATATCAGCCTGCCATTGAAACAACTGATAAATATGATATTGACGATGACAGCATGAAAGAGACTGTTTACGAAATCAGCAATGCAGGTCAGCTGTACTGGTTTGCAGGACTTGTAAACGGTACTCTTGATGGAGTTGAACAAAACACATTAGCCAATGCAGTTCTGACAACCAACATCACAGTAAATGAAAATCTTCTTGATTCCTTACAATACGATGAAGAGGACAACGTTTCCAACGGAAGTGATTTTATAACCTGGACTCCGATTGCAGATTGTATGGGAGATCATATAACACTGTATTCAGGAACGTTTGACGGAAATAATAAAACCGTAAGTGGTTTGTACTTTAATGGTAATTCAACACGTATTGGATTATTCGGAAGTTCAGAAGCCGATGGCAACATAAAAAATGTTGGAGTTGTTGATTCCTATTTCAAAGGGAATAATTTTGTGGGCGGTGTGTGCGGAAACAATGCTGGCACAATCACAAACTGTTATAATGCAGGGAATCTTACCGCTATTGAGTCATCTGCTACTATAGGCGGTATATGTGGATATAATAATGGTGGCACAATCGCAAACTGTTATAACACAGGAACTGTTACTGCTACCGGCCCAGTAGCTTCTGTGGGTGGTGTGTGTGGTTGTAGTATTGCACCAATTTCAAACTGTTATAACATAGGAACTGTTACTGCTGCTAGCTCAGATGCTGATATAAGCGGTATATGTGGATACAATTTTGGGCCAGTCAAAAATTGCTATTACCTCGCAGACACAGAAGATGAAAATGGCGGCAAAACCACCGCACAATTCGCAAGCGGTGAAGTTGCGTATCTTCTCTCACAAGGTTGTACAGTAGGTGAAGGTGAAAATGCCGTAACTTACAGTGGCTCTGTATGGGGTCAGAAACTTGGCGAAAATGGTGATACATATCCTGTTCTAAAAAAGGCAGGGGATGCCAAGAATACAGTATATCGGAATGAAGCCTATCCGGGGTGTGAAGGTAATCCTGGTGATCCGGTCTATTCGTATTCAAATACACAGAAAGCTCCGGCTTATGCTGAGCACACCGATGAAGATTTAGATGGCAAATGCGATGTTGGTGGTGAAGATTTTAAAACTTATAATCAGCTTGGAAAGCTGATTACCAAAGTTAAGCTGAATTTAAGTGATGGAAAGTATGCAGATGTGCAGTACACAACGGCATCCATTGATAACTTACGAATGGCTCTTGTGGCTGCAGGTGCTATTACAGAGGCTTCTTCTGATACAGATGTTGCAACAGCCTTTGATAAGCTGCTTGCAGCATCTACAGTAGGTGCAGATGGACTGATAGCGGCAGATCACAATATTGTCATATCATTTGAGGATGCTAAAAGAGGCATAGCATCAGGAAATGGATGGTATGCAAACGGCGATACCGTTACCCTTAAAGTAACACCAAGTGTAGGATACATTTTCAGCAAATGGACCCAAGATAAAGCAGGCAATACATCTGTAGGAACAGAGAGTACATATACCTTTACCTTAGGTGCTGATAGTCCGGATGTATATTATGCATGGCTTGATGAAGTAAAATATACAGTGTCATGTGAAAGCACAGAAGGTGGAGCTGGTAAAGCGAGTGAAGAACAGTATGTATATGGACAGATAGCAACAGTGACAGCAACAGCGAATGATGGCTATGAATTTGTAGGTTGGAAGGATAGTTACGGAACAACGGTAAGTACGGATGCTGTTTACAACTTCACAGTGATTGGTGATGCGACATTGACACCGGAATTTGTCAAGATTAAGACAGATGAAGGAAATGAGATTGCTTATGTAACTGTAAGTTTCTACCATCAGTCAGGAAAGCTTTTGGACAGCCAGAAACTTGTTTTAGGCGAAGGAAAGATTACCACTACAGTAAATGCACCAACAAAGGTAGGATTTGACTTCCTTGGATGGTCTGCAAAGGCAAGCGGTGCAACAGCAGAAGATGTGGTTGATTTTGAAACTGCAACCTTTAGCGAGAATACCAGTCTTTATCCGGTATTTAAGGCACAGGCTATTACTTATACATTGACAGTAGGTTTACAGACAGAGCAAAAGGCTCCACAGTCTAGTGTTACGGTTACTGCAGATCCGATTGAAGGTAAACAGTTTGTTGGCTGGAAGGATGCAAATGGCAATATCGTAAGTTATGATAGCACATATACTTTCATCATCACCGGAGACACCACACTTACGGCATATTATGAGCAGGCAGACAGTGAGGTAGTGAAAGAGCCGACGATAACAATGGGTGAGCCGACCTACGAGGAATATACAGCAATAGACAATTGTTATAAGATGATATTTTATTTTAATTATACGTTGCCTGAGGATTGCAAGCTGGTTGATATTGGTACTTTAAGGGTTTATAACCATGATTATTCACAGGGAGGCATATCGTTTGAAACTGGTGATGTGATTTCTACATCCGTGATGTCAAAGCTTGGTAGTGATGGACAGTTCTATTATTCAAAAGTAAATAATTATGGAGATGGTCATACAGTGGCCGGCTACATGGTATATGAAAGAAATGGCATCAGATATACGGTATACAGTAATGCAATTTACGGAACACAAACTAAATAATAGGCTAAAAGAAAGGAAGATTAGCATGATGAAAGAGACATACGAAGCAGCAGAAATGGAGATTATTGAATTTGAAACAGAGGATGTAATCACAACAAGTGGAATAGGAGGAGTAGATGATTCTAGACCTGGAGCATAATTATGTATAGTCATAGTTTAGAGGCGGCGGTGTAAACCGCCGCTTTTTCAAAATTACAGAGGAGATTGATTGTGAAGATAAAAAACATGATTTTAACAGCAGTATGTATTTGCTTCTTTTGTCTGTTTGGAAGTATGCTGGTATATGCGGCAGAATATTATGGAGATTTTCAATACGAAGATAATGGAGAAAACATTTCAATTTATGCGTATAATGGAAGCGACAAAGAGGTTACAATCCCTGCCTATATCAACGACAAGGCAGTAACAGAAATCAAGGATTATGCATTTTTATTATGCAATTCGGTAGAGAAGATCATCGTACCATCTACAGTTACGACAATTCATACAAATGCATTTTCCGGTGCAGGAAATCTAAAGAGTGTGGTACTTGCTTCCACAGATACTCAAATTGAGGATTCCAATGGGAATACGAATAAGAAGGACACAGATGAAAAAGGAAACAATAATAGTCAAAGCAACAACACAGGGAATTCGACCAGTTCAAAGGATAATAAGACCGATACAAAGAATACAGGAAGTAACAGTACCTCGACAGCTAATGTCACACCACAGTATAAAGTGACTGTAGATTCCTCTGTAGATATAGCCGCAGAGGAAAAGAAACTTGCCGAGCAGTACAGTACAGAAAACAAGACAGATGACGGCACTACGGTAAAAAATAGTGATACAGAAAAGCAGAGTAGTGGAACAGAAATTGTGGGAATTGATGAAGGCTTAGATGCAGACGAAACTGTCATAAGCTCGAATGCAGATACAGCCTCCGAAAAATCACAAAGTATGCCGGTGTGGGGAATTATATTGATAGTAGTTGTAGCAGCGATCGCAGTGTCAGGAACGGTTTTATTTATCCGAAAGAAAAAGAAACAGAAGTAGAATTATAATTTGAATGGAATTAGAGGTCGCATATGGAGAGCTTTACAATCCGACTGGCAGGACAGCTTTTTACAATCTGTCCTGTCTATGATTATATCAGAGAATATTGCAAAGATTAACAGGAGGAATCATAGATGAGATTAAAAGATACATTTATCACACACGACAGCGATGGAGAACAGGTACTGATTGATGTAACCAGCTCATTTGCAGGACTTGTCAGAAGCAACAAGACAGCGGCTTTTATAGTAGAGTGTCTGAAAAAAGATACGACAAAAGAGCAGATAGTCGAGGCAATGTATGAGAAGTACGATGCTCCGAAGGAGGTACTGCAAAAGGATGCGGAGTCGATTGTGGAGAAGCTGCGTGGCATTGGAGCGTTGGAGGAATCGTGAAGACATCTTATGAGGAATATCTGAGAAAATATCATACTCTCACATACAAAAATGTAGGAGTGAGTATGCTGCCATTGTTAAAGCAGGGACGGGACTCTTTTACAGTGCGTGAGGTAAAGCCGGATGAAAGCTGTAAGCTATGGGATGTCGTGTTGTATAAAAGAGGCACAGACAAGTATGTCCTTCACAGAATTATCAAGGTATATGATGATTCCTATGATATCCTTGGCGATAACTGCATTGGGATAGAGCGTGGAATCCCTAAAACAGATGTTCTTGGTGTGATGACAGACTTTACCCACAAAGGGAAGCAGTACAAGAACGATGACAGAAGATACCGATTGTATGTGTGGCTATGGTGCAGACCATATAAGCTGCGGATATTTTTAAAGAAGATCAGAATGAGATTACAATCTGTTTTGAGAAAAAAGAGAGAAAAATGAATCGAAATAGGCTAAGGCAACCTATGAGAATTATCCGCTGCTGGTAAAGCATAAGTGGCTGATACCGGCGTATTGGTGTTATCGTATGGTGAGGATGCTCTTTAGCAAAAAGCGTAGGGGCAATATGCTTCGTGAGGTGAAGGCTGTGGAGCATGACTATCATTCGGAAGACAAGAGCATCACTATCAATGAAGCAGAAGCGGTGCGTCTTATCTTTAATTTGTATCTGCAGGGATATAGAGCATACAGAATTGCAAAGGAGCTTAGCAGACTTGGCAAAGTCAATAAAAAGCGAGATTATGAGCATTCTGATCAGTATTTTCATTTCAGGATACCATGGAAAAACCACGAACTTTGCCCAAAATAGTTCCTGTCACAGAACTACGATTGCTCATTGCTGTGAAAGAACGGAAAATGCACAATATATGACGGATAAAGAGTGGTTTTGGGACTTAAAAACCGTTATAATAACCTCACATTCAGAACAAGGGAGGAAATACACATGAACAGAAAGTTTGCAAAACTGACGGCTGTGACGCTGGCAGCTTCCATGGTGATCGGCAGTTCCGTAACAGGCATGGCAGCTTCCACAAATCAGACATCAGAGAGAGAAGTAAGAAACGCACAGCTTTCCAAAGAGGCAGCAGAAGAGGGCATGGTTCTGCTGGAGAACGAGAATCAGGCACTGCCTCTGGCACAGGGATCAAAAGCAGCACTCTTTGGTACAGGAAGCTATGGAACGATCAAAGGCGGTACAGGATCCGGTGATGTATACAACCGTTACACGATCTCAGTTTATGATGCACTGACTTCCACTTACAATATCAGCAATATGGCCTGGTGGGGTGAATATCTGAAGACGTTCGAAGAAAAGAAAGCCCAGGCAGCAGAAGAGAAAAAAGATAACGATTATGTAAAATATACGCAGGGCAGATTCGGCGGTGCAGACAGCTTTGTGGCAATTGACCAGGCACTGACACAGAAAGACATTGATGCCGCAAAAACAGGTGGAGCAACAACAGCATTCTACACCATCAGCCGTGTATCCGGTGAAGGTGCAGACCGTACGATCGGAAAAGGAGATTATGAACTGTCCGAGGTAGAATATAATAATATTAAACTGATTGCAAAGAACTTTGACAAGTGCGTGGTTCTGCTGAACGTAGGCGGCGTGGTAGACACCAAATTCTTCAGCGAGATCGAAGGCGTAGACGGACTGGTCCTGATGTCTCAGGCAGGTATGGAGGGCGGAAACGCACTGGCAGATATCCTGACCGGCAAGACAACTCCATCCGGTAAACTGACGGACACCTGGGCAAAAAATTACAGTGATTATCCGGCAGCTGCAACCATCGGTGATAACGACGGAGACAACAAACAGGAAGATTACAAGGAAGGTATTTATGTAGGTTACCGTTACTTTGATACATTCAATATCACGCCAGCTTACGAGTTTGGATATGGTAAATCTTATACCAGTTTTGAAATTGAGCCGCTGACGGTAGCAGCCGATGAAAACAACGTATCCGTTACCGTAAACGTAACAAATACCGGTGATACATACTCCGGAAAAGAAGTTGTGGAAGTTTACTTCTCCGCTCCGGACGGAAGCATCGAAAAACCGTATCAGGAACTGGCAGGATTTGCCAAGACCGATAACCTGGCACCGGGCGAAAGTCAGGAACTGACCGTAACTTACAAGACAACCGAGATGTCCTCCTACGACGAAGCAAAAGCCGCTTATGTGATGGAAGACGGCGATTACATCGTTCGTGTCGGTGACAGCTCCAGAAATACAGAAGCAGCAGGTGTCCTGACACTGGACAAAGATGTCGTAACCGAGCAGCTTTCCAACCAGCTGACACTGGATAAAAACTGGAAAGATCTCTCCAAAACAGGAAAGACTCCTTACAGCTACAAAGACGAAGCAGCCCAGATTAAAGCAGCAGCAAGAATCGCACTGCCGTCTGCAAAAATCAGGACAGAAAACAACGCATCTCAGATCGATGAAAAGAAAGTGACCACTTATCTGACTGCAGATGCAGCAAAAGATTATAAAACTGCAAAAGATGAAGAAGTAAAAGTAGTAGATGCCGTTCCGGCAAATACCAAACTGATCGATGTATACAACGGAAAAGTTTCTATGGAATCTTTTGTGGCAAGCCTTGATGATACCCAGCTTGCAAATCTGGCAAACGGACTTACCGGAGCAACCGAAAGCACCGATGACGGAAGCTGGGGAGCAGATGCAAACAGTGTGGCAGGTGCGGCAGGTGAGACAAGCCAGTTATACTTCAAGACACTTGGTATTCCAAATACCGTAGAAGCAGACGGTCCTGCAGGTATCCGCGTAACAGCAGAGGCGACAGACAAAGATGGAAATGCTGTTTACAATTACTGTACCGCATTCCCGATCGGTACGCTGCTCGCACAGACCTGGAACACAGATCTGGTCAACAGAGTCGGAAAAGCGATCGGTGAAGAAATGGTAGAGATTGGTGTTACCCTGTGGCTTGCACCTGGTATGAATATCCACAGAGACCCGCTTTGCGGACGTAACTTCGAGTACTATTCCGAAGACCCGGCACTGACCGGTTATGTAGGATCAGCGATCACAGCCGGTGTACAGTCCAACAAAGGTGTCGGTGTAACGATCAAACATTACATCACAAACAACCAGGAAACAAACAGAAGTGCGGTAAATACTTCCGTATCCGAGCGTACATTAAGAGAAATCTACCTGAAAGGTTTCGAGATGGTTGTAAAATCTGCTCAGCCAATGGCGATCATGAGTTCTTACAACAAAGTAAACGGAACTTATGCATGTGAAAACTTTGACCTGCTGACATCCATCCCACGCGGTGAATGGGGATTTGACGGTATGGTCATGACAGACTGGGGTGCAGGAAACAGAGCCGGTGTAGACAACATGATGCATGCAGGAAACGACCTGGTAATGCCGGGAAGAACACAGACACGTATGATCGCAGCACTGCAGGGAAAACCGGCCGGAACAGCTCAGAATCCAGATCTGGACAAAACACTGCTCCGCGGCGACATCCAGAAGTGTGTATCCAGAGTGCTGACCATGATCATGAGATCTTCTCAGTTCGGTAAAATGAATGCTTCTGTAGATGTAAAAGCACACACAGAGACTTATGATAATCTGGTAACTTATGCTTCTGTCAGTAAAAAAGCTGTCAAGACGGCTGCAGTAAAGAAACTGGAAGATGAGCTGAAAAAAGCACAGGAAAAAGCAGACAAACTGGAAAAAGAACTGGGCGAAGCAAACCAGAAAACACAGGCTGCAAACAAAGAAGTAGAAAAACTGCAGGCAAAACTGGATGTACGCACAAAGAACATCAATCTGAAGAGTGCAAAATCCAAAAAAGCAAAACAGGCAACCATCCGCTGGGCAAAAGCAAAGAATGTAGATGGATATGTTGTAGAATATTCTGCAAAAGCAAACATGAAATCTGCAAAGAAGAAAAATGTAAAGGCTTCCACAACCAGCCTTACTGTTAAGAACCTGAAAAAGGGCAAAAAATACTATGTACGTGTAAGAGGCTACAAAGTCATCGATGGACAGAAAGTTTACACACAGTACAGTGCAAAGAAGGCAGTAAAGATTAAAAAGTAAGTAAGAAACCTCTTACTATATAGCAACAGGGAAAGACGGCGGAGTTTGAGTGATCCGCCGTTTTTTCTTGCCAGAAAAAGTCGCCTGTGATACACTGGACTACAGGATTCGGCGTAAAAGCAAAGATTTTGCCGGAGATCAATCATATTAAGAAATGAGGAATTACTATGGCACAGTTATGGGGTGGACGTTTCACCAAAGAGACCGATCAGCTGGTTTATAATTTTAATGCATCCATATCCTTCGATCAGAAGTTTTATAAACAGGATATCACGGGAAGCAGGGCACATGTGAAAATGCTGGCAGCACAGGGCATTCTGACTGAGGAAGAGCGTGATCAGATCCTGGAAGGATTAGATGGCATTCTGCGTGATGTTGAGAATGGAACACTTAAGATCACAGATAAATACGAAGACATCCACAGCTTTGTGGAGGCAAATCTGATCGACCGCATCGGTGATGCCGGAAAAAAACTGCATACGGGACGCAGCCGCAACGACCAGGTTGCACTGGATATGAAACTTTATACAAGAGACGAGATCGGTGAGATCGACAGACTGCTGAAAAAGCTTCTTGAGACACTGCTTGGCATTATGGAAGAAAATATTGAGACTTATATGCCGGGATTTACCCACCTGCAGAAAGCCCAGCCGATCACTCTGGCACATCATTTCGGGGCTTATTTTGAAATGTTCAAACGTGACAGACAAAGACTTGCCGATATTTATAAGAGAATGAATCTCTGCCCGCTTGGAAGCGGAGCGCTGGCAGGCACGACTTATCCGCTTGACCGCGAAATGACGGCACAGCTTCTGGGATTTGACGGACCGACGTTAAACAGCATGGATTCTGTCTCCGACCGTGATTACCTGATCGAGCTGCTTTCGGCCATGTCCACGATCATGATGCATCTGAGCCGTTTCTGTGAGGAAATCATCCTCTGGAATTCCAATGAGTACCGTTTTGTGGAGATTGATGATGCCTACAGCACCGGAAGCAGTATTATGCCGCAAAAGAAAAACCCGGATATCGCTGAGCTGGTAAGAGGAAAGACAGGTCGTGTTTACGGGGCACTGACTTCCATGCTGACTACAATGAAAGGTATTCCGCTGGCATACAACAAAGACATGCAGGAGGACAAAGAGCTGACTTTTGATGCGATTGATACGGTAAAAGGCTGCATCGCCCTGTTTACCGGCATGGTTTCCACGATGAGTTTCCGCAAAGAAGTGATGGAAAAGAGTGCAAAAAACGGATTCACCAACGCAACCGATGCGGCAGATTATCTGGTAAACCATGGTGTGCCATTCCGTGATGCACATGCTATCGTAGGACGTCTGGTACTTCTGTGCATTGACAAAGGTATTGCACTGGATGATCTGACACTGGAAGAATACAAAGAGATCAGCCCGGTATTTGAAGAGGATATTTATGAAGCGATCTCACTGAAAACCTGCGTGGAAAAGCGTCTGACGATCGGTGCTCCTGGTGCAGAAGCGATGAAGAAGGTAATCATGCTCGAAAAAAAATACTTGGAAGAAACAGAAAATTTATAAAAACCGCTTGATTTTTTTCCTGAAATAGGATAGGATAGTTCGAGTAAAGACAAATGTCCGCACGTAAAATACACGAACGATAAAATGTCCGTTGTAAATATATTATGAAATGAGGATTTGAAAATGGAACAGAAATTAAGAGTCGGTATCCTTGGCGCAACCGGAATGGTAGGACAGCGTTTTATTTCCCTTCTGGAGAATCATCCATGGTTTGAAGTAACCACACTGGCAGCAAGCCCGAGAAGTGCAGGAAAGACATATGAAGAAGCAGTTGGCGGAAGATGGAAAATGGACACTCCGATGCCGGAAGCAGTAAAGAAGATCGTTGTCATGAATGTAAACGAAGTAGAAAAAGTTGCAGCAAACGTAGACTTCGTATTCTCAGCAGTAGACATGTCAAAAGATGAGATCAAAGCGATCGAAGAAGAATACGCAAAGACAGAGACTCCTGTAGTTTCAAACAATAGTGCCCATAGATGGACACCTGATGTGCCAATGGTTGTACCTGAAATCAACCCACAGCACATGGAGGTTATCAAATATCAGAAGGAGCGTCTCGGTACAAAGAGAGGCTTCGTAGCAGTAAAACCAAACTGCTCAATCCAGTCATATGCTCCGGTTCTTACAGCATGGAAAGAGTTTGAGCCATATGAGGTTGTTGCTACAACATATCAGGCAATCTCAGGTGCCGGAAAGACATTCAAGGACTGGCCTGAGATGGTTGGAAACATTATTCCATTCATCGGTGGAGAGGAAGAAAAATCTGAGAAAGAGCCACTTCGTCTCTGGGGATATGTGGATGATGAGAAGAAACAGATTGTTCCTGCAGAGTCACCGGTTATCACATGCCAGTGTATCCGTGTTCCTGTATTAAACGGTCATACAGCAGCTGTATTTGTCAAGTTCAAAAAGAACCCTACAAAGGAGCAGCTCATCGAGGCACTCGAGAAGTTCAGCGGAGTACCACAGGAGCTTGGGCTTCCAAGCGCACCAAAGCAGTTCATCAGATACTGTGAAGAGGATAATCGTCCTCAGGTTGCACTTGATGTGGATTATGAGCATGGTATGGGAATCAATGTCGGACGTCTCAGAGAGGATACAGTCTATGACTGGAAGTTCGTCGGACTCTCACACAACACAGTACGTGGTGCAGCCGGTGGAGCAGTGCTTTGTGCAGAGCTTCTTAAGGCACAGGGTTACATCACAAAGAAGTAGATTTAGCAATTTGCTGGAAAATATTATTATGAGGGCGGATTTTCCGTTTGTGGGCTGTGGGCACCGTGGGAGCACACAGTAGTATTCCTCAGAAAAAATATGAAGTTAGCCACGGGATTTTTTATGGATAGGCTATGGCAGTTTTCAAGTCTAAACTGTCATTTGACCTATTGGAAACCCGTGGCAGTTCATATTTTTTCTTCGGAACATACTGTGTACTCTCCGGTGAAGGCAGTGTATTGAACGGAAAATCCTCACTCTGTGAATTAATTATTATGCAAAAGTCGAGTCCCTTAAAAGGGACTCTCTTTTTTTTACTTTCGTTTAACTTATTATTGCTTGAATTTATATTTTATCGTGGTAAAATAGATAGGCTGAGGAGAATATTTTTTAAGAGGTAGAGATAAGTGAAGAATAATAAGTATGAAATTGATATGGTGAACGGTTCAATAATGGATAAGCTCATTTCGTTTGCGTTGCCGCTTATGATTTCGGGTATTTTGCAGTTAGCGTTTAATGCTGTGGATATTATTGTCGTGGGACAGTTTAGTGGCAGCAAATCACTTGCGGCTGTTGGCTCGACTACGGCACTTATCAATGTGTTTGTCAATCTGTTTATGGGTATATCGCTTGGTGCGAATGTGCTCGCTGCCCGATTTTATGCGGCAGGCAAGGATAAGGAGATGTCTAAGACGGTGCACACAGCTATTATGATTGCACTCATAAGTGGTATTGTGATGGGTGTGGTCGGTGTTATTTTTGCAAGGGGTGCGCTGGAAATTATGGGTACACCGGATGATGTCATAGGTCTTTCTACTATTTATATGAGGATCTATTTTTGCGGTATGCCGTTTTTTATGCTTTATAACTATGGCGCGGCAATTTTGCGTGCTGTCGGTGATACAAAGAGACCTCTTATCTTTTTGATTATTTCAGGCTGTATCAATGCACTGCTCAATCTGTTTTTTGTAATAGTGTGCAAACTGGGTGTTGCAGGTGTTGCAATCGGTACAATTGTTTCGCAGTTTGTATCCTGTGTGCTTGTATTATACTGTCTGAGCAAAGCAGATACCAGCTATAAGCTCTGCTTTAATAAGCTTGCAATTGATAAGGAATATATGCTTCAGATATTTCAGGTGGGAATCCCGGCCGGCATACAGAGCACAGTCATAAATATCTCAAATGCCATGCTTCAGTCATCAGTCAATTCCTTTGGTTCAATAGCCATGGCTGGATATACGGCGGCAAACAATATACTTGGTTTTTTGTATGTATCTGTCAACTCAATCACACAGGCCTGCATGAGCTTTACAAGCCAGAACTATGCGGTAGGAAAACAAAAGAGAATGGACAGGGTACTGATAGACTGTCTGTTTCTCACGACAGCGGTAGCACTTGTGATGGGAAGTGCTTCATACATATTTGGAACACAGATACTTGGCATATATACAGGTAATAGCGAGGTAATTAAATCAGGACTTGAGATTATTTCAATTACAACAATCCCATATTTCCTGTGTGGAATCATGGACCTTTTTCCGGGAGCACTAAGAGGAATGGGATACTCAACTGTACCTATGATACTTTCTATAATAGGAACAGTCGGAGTCAGAATCATCTGGATATATGGTCTGTTTCCAAGCCACAGGTCGCTGTTTTTCCTGTTTATATCATATCCCGGCTCATGGATAGCGACAATCATCATGCAGGTTATCTGCTATATGTTTGTCAGAAATAAAGTGAAAGCTACAATAGGAGCTCGGAAATTATAATTAAAATCTATTTGTATACGTGTTAAATTGTGATATAATATTTCAAGTTGATTATTTTGGAGTAATATTATGAAAGCAAAACACACGGATTTAGAGAAACTTGAGCAGCTCTATAAAGAGTCGGGTAACCAGCTCGTAGTGCTCTACGGAAGGAGAGGCTGTCAAAAGGAGGAAATCATCGTGGCTCAGAGCGAGGATAGAAGGAGCATCATC